>Ga0247840_10000582_pt1 | contig 75324 bp, 64 predicted proteins | sample LaCruzMarch2015__FD_192404 | JGI IMG/M metagenome (GOLD analysis project Ga0247840, IMG submission 192404) | Freshwater microbial communities from meromictic Lake La Cruz, Castile-La Mancha, Spain - LaCruzMarch2015_17m | ecosystem: Environmental > Aquatic > Freshwater > Lake | place: Spain... | reverse complement strand
AATTCTTCAACATTTGTTATCCTAAAATACTCTAACAAACCATCAGGCAAAAAATAACCAATCAATTCTTTTTCCAAACCTTTTTTCCACAAAATTAATATTAATCCCCAAATATTTCACATGACCCCAAAGTTTTTCAAAAAGATTTTAAATTAAAGCGACAGAAAAACAAACCCCAAAAACCTGAAATTCAATTGCAGAATAATGATGATGAACCATCTGGAGAGGTTTGTGCAGCTATAGCAATGGCTTTGTATTATTACAATACCGAAAATCATGATTACGAAAATAGCATTTTAACAATAAAAAAGAATATTAATACTTATTCTCCATGGAATTCGAAAATCCATGGGCTTAGAAAAACCATAAAATAATGAAAGAAATAGACAAACCCCAATCAAAAGAGCCTTCAAAGGAATTCCCATTATTAAAGATTATTGTTTTTAGTATTTGGGGGTTATTGATATATGCCATATATTACTTGGTTAAACATGGAGTTTAATACATTTTCTAATTTTATAAGGTTTGCTATATAATTAATTTGTAATTTTATAGCAAATAATTTTATGATGAATTCCACTAAAATATTAATTGTAGAAGACGAATTAAAAGTAGCCAATTTTGTAAAAAGAGGATTGGAAGAAAATGATTTTGAGGCAGATATTGCGTATGACGGATTAATAGGGCTAAAAATGACCCAACAGAATGATTATCAAGTGATCCTAATAGATATTAATATACCTATTATTAATGGTTTTGAATTATGTAAGGAAATAAGAAAAACCAACAATAGAATTCCTATATTAATGCTCACAGCATTAAGTGCTACCGACAATAAGGTAATGGGATTTGAATCGGGTGCCGATGATTACCTTGTTAAACCTTTTGAATTTAGAGAATTAATAGCTCGAATTAAAGCCTTACTAAAACGTTCTCAGGAGTATAAATTTACATCAAGTGTATTGAAAATAGCCAATTTGGAAATGAATACTGAAAGCAAAATTGTAAAACGAGGAAACGATATTATTGATTTAACAGCCAAAGAGTTTTTATTGCTTGAATATCTTTTAATAAACAAAGGAAGAGTTGTGTCACGAGTTGACATTGCCGAAAAAATATGGGATATAACTTTTGATACTGGTACAAATGTAATAGATGTATATGTAAATTTTATCAGAAAAAAAGTCGATAAAAATTATAATCCAAAACTTATACACACAATTATTGGTATGGGTTACGTGCTAAGAGAAGGAGAGCTATAGATGAATATCCGACTAAAACTCTCTATACAGTTCACCGCAATTGTAATATCAATGCTAGTATTGTTTTCTTCAGCCATTTATTTTTTCTCGTCAAATTTCAGAAAAAATGACTTTAATACACGCCTTGAAGAAAAAGCTTTAACTACTGCTAAATTATTAATTGAAGTTCAGGAAGTTGATAGCAATTTACTTAAAATAATTGACAGAAATACAATTAATGTTCTGGATGAAGAAAAAATAGTTATCTATAATACTACGAATAAGCAAATTTATAAAAATACAGACAAAGCTACTGAATATGTTGATATAGTAATGCTTAATACTATAAAAGAAAAAAAGAAAATCTATTTTACAAAAAATAAAATTGAGTATGTAGGTATTATTTTTTCTTATGACCAAAAGAATTACACAGTAGTTGCCTCAGCTTATGACAAATATGGATTAAAGGAATTAAAAAACTTAAAAATTATTTTGATTATAGGTTTATTTTTTTCTTTTTTACTAAGTTTTTTTGCGGGTTTGTTCTATGCAGGAAGAGCAATGAAACCTATTTTAGGTGTAATCAAACAAGTAAACAATATTAGTGCTACAAGGCTTAGTACTAGGGTTAACGAAGGAAATGGGAAAGATGAAATTGCAAGGCTTGCCATTACTTTCAATAAAATGCTTGAAAGGTTAGAACTTGCTTTTGAAAACCAACGTCAATTTGTATCCAATGTATCTCATGAACTAAGAACACCTCTTACTTCTTTAACTGGACAATTGGAAGTTACACTTTTGAAAAAACGAGAGATAGATGAATATGAAGTTTTGCTTAACTCGCTTCTTGAAGATATCAAAACACTCAATTCATTATCAAACGGATTGCTCGAACTTGCTCATTCTAACATTGATATACACGCTTTTAATACAATAAATGTAAGAGTTGACGAAATATTGTTTTCTGCTCAAACCGATTTACTTAGACGAAGTAAAAATTATATTATAAATATTGATTTTGATGAATTGCCTGATGATGAGCACAAAATAGAAGTTTGTGGCAATGATAATTTATTAAAAATTGCCTTTATCAATATTATGGATAATGCTTGTAAATTTTCTGATCAAAGAAGAGTGGACGTTAACATTGGGTTTAATGAAAATAATATAATTATTAAATTCTCAGACAAAGGAATAGGTATTCCTAACGAAGAAATAGAACAAATTTTTGATGCTTTTTATAGAGCAAGTAATGCAAATGCTAAGATCGGACATGGAATCGGGTTATCATTGGTAAAAAAGATTGTTGAATTACATGATGGTTTTTTAAAAATTGATTCCAAAATAGATGTTGGTACTCAGATTGAAATTTCCCTTCCTAATTTATGTTGAATTAAAGGCATCGAATAGTAATATGTTTGATTCTTTAATTGAATTTTAATGTCCATTTAATACCAATTTAATAATAAATCAACAATTTTGTATAAACAAATACAGGTTTTTTTCATCAATTTAGTTGCACAATGATTCCCTTAAATGGGGATTATTGTTTATTAAAAGTATAAAATTTCACAAAATGGCAGAATATAAATCAGACCCAATGGACAAAACAACCAAAATTGCTTTAGTTGTTATCGTAATAATATTTATAGCCTTAATAGTGGTTTACAATATTACAATGTAATTATTCTTTTGTGTAATTGTAATTAAATTGATAATTAGTAAGTTATATCAACAAAAGCAAGTATTTTAATAGAAAATTCAAGTTATTACACTTAATTTTAAAGTGTTAGCTCTTTGGCAGGGTTCCAAAAATATTTTTCAAAATTTATAATTTGATTGTTTTCAACATTAATACCTTCGCTTTCCAATAACTGCTGCATAGTATTTTCACCTCCAAAATGGTGCTTTCCTGTTAATAATCCATTACGGTTAACTACTCGATGAGCTGGAATATTTTCGGGTAAATGATGACTTCCATTCATTGCCCAACCTACCATGCGAGACGAACCTTTGCTCCCAAGAAAAGCTGCAATAGCACCATAAGAAGTTACCCTTCCATAAGGAATTAATTTGGTAACTTCGTAAACCGATTGAAAAAAAGAAATATTTTCCAATACTATCGTTTTAGTTTAAACTTAATATAGTTTATTTTTTTCCCTTGTTCCAAAAACATTTGTTCGTAAAATGTTTGGATACCCATTACATCATCTTCAATACCGGAATTGTATAAATCGTCGGTAGAAACTAAAATATGATGGTTATTTTCTTTTATTATTTCTAAAGTATAGAAGTATAATAAAAAAGCATCGGTCTTCAGATGAACAACACCATCTTCACTAAGAATTTTACTGTATTTGCTTAAAAAGGGAGGTGATGTCAGGCGTTTATTTTCTTTAATTCTGCGAGGTTGAGGATCGGGAAAAGTAACCCATATTTCAGAAATTTCATTTTCAGCAAAATAATTTTCTATTAGTTCAATTTTTGTACGTAAAAATGCAATATTAGGGATGCCTTCGTCACGGGAAGTTTTACAACCTCTCCACATACGAGCTCCTTTTATATCAATACCAATAAAATTCTTATCAGGATACCGCTGTGCCAGTCCAACAGAGTATTCGCCTTTTCCACAGCCCAGTTCGAGTATAATTGGATTATTATTCTTAAAAAAATCACTTGCCCATTTTCCTTTTAAAAAATAGCCATCTTTTATGTCTTCGTAAGTAGGCTGAAAAAAGTTATCAAAAGTGAGATTTTCAGCAAATCGTTCTAGTTTATTTTTTCCCAATGACTTATTGTGTTATTTATTGTTTTTAGTTTTTTTTGAGTAAATTTATTTACTTTTTCAATATCCATGAATCCCGATTTTCTTTCTGAATAATTTGCTTCAATGCTTTTGTAGCTTCATCTTTTACAGCATGCGATTCGTAATATACTATCCACATACCACTATTTCCCTGACGAACAATACCGGCATTAAGAAAACCTTTAGTTTTTAGTTCTGAAACACTTTTGTTAGCATTCTCTTCCGACCTAAATGAACCTGCCACAAGATAATACATAATGCCTTGAGAATTTTCTTTTTTGGCTAAATATGTATCGGCTGCTTTTATTGTACTAGATGATGAAGTAAGTGCAACAGATGTATTGTTATTTTCCTTACTAATGGTATCTTTTTGAACCTGAACAGGAATTTGTGTCTTATTTTCAACGGCTTTATTTTCGGATTTTACCTCCGAACTAACATCATTGTTGTACATATAATTTCTTAAAATATCGGTAAAGAATACAACGAAAATGAGGGCTGTAACTATAATTACGGAAACTGTAATTGTAATATATCTTCTGTTTCTTTTTGATCGTTTTATTTTATCATCCTTTGCTTTTTGAGCATTGATAGCTGCTTTTTCTTTAAATTCATTACGGACAATTGCAGGAGATATAAAGCCAGAGAGTCCGAATTGCTCATCAGATAATTGAGTAGCTTCAGGTATAAATGTTATTTCATTTTCTTTTAATGAAAAAACACCCAATCCCTCAATACCAGTAAGTTTGCCTTTTTGAATATCTGAAAGCAAGGTATCTGAAAAATTATTGATAGTATTTAATGCATCGGTAATACTGATATGCTCTTTTTCGGAAATGGTACGAATAAGCAAATCATCATCAGAAGTATTGCTTTCAAAAATAATAATTTTTTCAGGAGGTGTGAAGGTATGTTCAACGGGATGTATTGTTGTTGCCTTGTATTCAATAGAAAATCGCCCTAATCCAGGAACAACAATCTTTCCGTTTTCGCTGAGTATTTCGATAATGTATTTAACAATATTCATTTTATTATCTTTAATACAATAATTATTGTATGATTAGTTTCTCCAAATCTTCGGGTGTATCTACAGCGATACTTTCAAATTCTGTAAGCTCAGTATAAATGCTAAAACCATTTTCGATCCAGCGAAGTTGTTCCAATGATTCAGTTCTTTCTAAATTGCTTATAGGTAAGCTAACTATCTTTTCTAAAATAGCTGTTCGATATGCATATATACCTATGTGTTTGTAATAATCTGCTTTCGACAACCATTGGTCTTGCATAAATCCACGCATATATGGAATGGGTGAGCGACTAAAGTAAATAGCATTTTTAGAAGTATCGGTTATTACTTTTACAACGTTCGGACTCAAGAGTTCTTCGTTTTGATGAATCTTTTTGATTAAAGTTGCTATTTCAACTTCCTTTTTGGTGAAACCTGAAGCCAACAAATCAATTTGGGTTGGATTAATATAAGGTTCATCGCCTTGAATATTTATTACTACATCAAAATGGATGTCTTTAATTGTTTGGACAACTTCAAAACATCTTTCGGTTCCGCTATTATGTTTTTCTGACGTCATACAAACATTGCCACCAAAACTTTCAACATGATCAGCAATGCGTTGATCATCTGTGGCAACAATAATTTTTGATATTTGCTTTGACAATTTAACTTGCTCGTAAACCCGCTGTATCATTGATTTTCCATTAATCATTGCCAAGGGTTTGCCGGGAAAGCGTGAGGAAGCGTAACGAGCAGGTATAATACCAATAATATTCATAACAGCAACTGATTAAAACAAGCCATTAATTTCGGCATTAATTTTTTCGATGATGAAACCTAAATCTTCGGGATTTTTTTGAAAGTTTAAATTATCTACTTCTATTACCAGTGATTTTCCATTGGTATAGCCTTCAATCCATTGTTCGTATCTTTCGTTTAAGCTTTTCAGATAATCCAAACGGATAGAATTTTCATACTCTCTGCCTCTTTTCTGAATTTGATTTACTAAAGTTGGTACATTCGCTTTTAAATATATCAGCAAATCAGGTGGCTGAATAAACGTACTCATTAATTCAAACAAAGAAGAATAATTATCAAAATCACGTGTTGTCATCAAGCCCATGGCGTGTAGATTGGGTGCAAAAATATAAGCATCTTCATAAATAGTACGATCCTGAATAACTGATTTTCCTTTTTTCCGAATATCCACCACTTGCCTGAACCGGCTATTTAAAAAGTAAACCTGAAGATTAAACGACCAACGACGCATGTCTTCATAAAAACTTTCAAGATAAGGGTTGGTATCCACATCTTCATAATGGGCCTGCCATTTAAAATGCTTTGCCAATAAACTTGTAAGTGTGGTTTTGCCCGATCCAATATTTCCAGCAACTGCTATATGCATAATTATTTTTTTTAGGATTTATGATTTTCAAAAGTACAATTTTTTATATAGTTTTGAATGGGAAATTTAATTTTTTTGAAAAATTATTGAATTATAGTTCCGATTTACGATTTGGAAATGCTTGTAGGATAAGAATAAGGTGTGAAATATTGAGTAAAAAGTGTTGTAGTATCGGTTAATTCTTCGTCTTTGATGTTATATTTTATATGCAAATATATTTAATACATGGTAAATAAAATATAGTTCACGGATTAAAGGTCTTAAAAAAATTGTTCTGGATTTTACAGTTCTTTAAATTTGCTATTAAAATGCTCAATATAACTATCTCCTATAGTAAACATTATATTACCAATTAGTTCAACTTTATTGCCTCTTCTGCTTTTTATTTTATGGATTGAAATAATTGTACTTTTATTAATTCTTACAAAATCGTTGGGAGGTAATAATTCTGTTATTCTTTTTAAAGAAACATTGTATTTAAATGTTCTGTTATCTTCTCTTACTATATCTATGTAATTACGTACAGATTTGAGCAATACTACATCGCTCAAATACACGATATCATTGCCATTTAAACCTTTAACGGCAAGAAATGTAAGAGCTTGTATTGTGTTTGTTGGTATCTGTTTATCAATTTTATTGGTATTTGAAAAGTTTAAAACATTAGATAAAGTTTTATATAGTAATTCAGCTTTGACAGGCTTTTTTAAATAACCAACTACATTTGGATATAGGTAAGTATCAAGAGCATAATCTGAAGAACAAGAAACAACAATTACCTTTATTGATTTATCAGCAACCTTTAGTAAATCCATACCAGTCATATCAGGCATTTCGATATCTAAAAAAAGCAAATCAGGTTTCTTTTCTGTAAGCATACGTATTGCTGTAAATGCGTTGTAACACGAGCCTATACACTCCAAAAAATCATAATTACGAAGAAGTAATTCTAAAGATTTATGAGCCAAAGGTTCATCATCTAAAACAATATAAGTTAAGTTTCCCTTCATTTTGTGCAAATTTCAGTGTAATAGCTTGCGAAGTTATTGATTATTCAATACGTAAAGAAATTTTTCGTCCTTTTTTCGTCCTTTTTTTCACTTTTTTTATTTCCTGCTTATTACGGCTCTGTATGGGTTGACATTGGTTGTTGATAACTTTCGTCCTTTTTTCGTCCTTTCTTGTTAAAGACATGTGAAATCTGCCTTTTTTGAATGTATATTTGCAGCGATATTTATAAAAAAATTACGAAAGAGCATAAAAAACCTCCTTCGTTTAAATAAGAAAAATAATTATTTGCAGACAACTACTAATCATTAAAAAAAGCGAAAGGAGGCACGGCAAATGTAAGAAATATTATTTGTAAGTTAGATAAAATATTTATCTGGCTTGCCGCACTACCCTATTATAATTCTTTTATAATGTGTAAACAAGGGTATAATCGAATAATATTAATAACAAAAAAATAATCAAAAAATGAAAAAAATAAGTTTAATAATAGCAAGTTTGCTAATATTTTCAAGTGTTATATTTTACTCTTGTACGAAAGAAGAGTCAAAAAAGAGTGAAACAAAGATTGAAACAAAAATACCTAAAATGGCAAGCCCAGCTTATGCAGCAATGATAAAAAAATTAGCTGGAATAATTGGGGACTTATTAGGTATTACAATTGATATAAAAACAGGATTTTTCGAAGGGACTTATTATCCAAATGGCAAACCACAACATATAATTTGTCATAATGGTGATGCTATATGTGTTTTAACTATTTCAACAAGCACAGGACCTACTAATCCTGGTTTCATATTAGGAGGTTTATTGGGTAAAAATGAGAAGGGAGAGATTTTATGTTGTATTGATGAAAGTGCAGACCCAGAATCGTATAAAAACCTTATAAATAAGGAGGGATTTATAGATTTAACTTCTAACACGGTTATTGATGATGAAAGTATTTTGTCTTTTTTTCAAATTGAAAGTCCAATAGTGATAGAAAAAGGACATATTCCATATCAAAGGATAGAAGGAATTACAATTATTAATTTAGGTATACACTAATTCAAAAACAGTATAAGCAAGGTGTTTATAAAAATAAACAACCTTGCTTATTTTTATAATAATTTATAATTAAGTAAAAAAATAGCATGATAAAAATAATAGTTCTAATCTTTATTTCAGTCTTTTTGATTTTCGCTTGCGCTAACTCAAGTAAGAAAGAAGACAATATTATTAATAAAACAAAAACAATTAATTCTTTAATAACGAAAAAGGATACAGTTTATGTAAAAGAATTTTCTGAGTTTAATAAAAACGATATCGGGAAAATAGATAGTGTTGATTATTATACCAAAATAAAAATTCAAAAATTTTCTTCAAAAAACATGAAGGATTTAGTATCAAAAAAGAAAGTTACTTGTATCATTTTTTGGGCTTCATGGTGCAAAGGTTGTAAATGGATGTTAGACTCTGCATACAGTGATATAATAAAAAAGCATCAAAAGAATGTAAACTTTGCTATTATTTCAATTTCAAACAAATTGAAGGATAATCAAAAAGAATTATTTAAACTCAAATATTTTATGCAAACCTACGTATTAGACCCTAATCTTTATAAAAGCACAAGCGAAATAAATGACTGGCCAATATTAGAATCATATTTTAAAGAACAATTCCCTCATGAAAAATTGGAATTATTTTTACCATTTGTAATGGTTATTGATAAAAACAAAAAGATAATTTCAAAAGATCAGGATTATAATAATCTAAATATTTTACTTTCAAAACTTGAGAAAATAAAAAAAACCTGACAAATTTTTACAATCTGTCAGGTTTTATTATTTGTAGTATTGTATAACTATGCTTGAGCCGTTGGACCACCCAAATTAAAAGGTAAACCTTCTAATTGATCGGGTTCTTTTATTTTACCATTAACCGATTCAAATTTTGAAAGATTCTCTTGCAAAGCTCTCAGTAAACGTTTTGCATGCTGAGGTGTAAGAATAATTCTTGATTTTACATTGGCTTTTGGAACACCAGGCATCAATTTAATAAAATCAACAATAAATTCAGATTGAGAGTGCGTAATAACGGCCAAATTTGAATAAATTCCTTCAGCTACTTCTGCACTTAACTCAATATTTAATTGGTTTTGATCATCTTGTTGGTTCATAATTATTAGTTTTTACGGTTCATTAAATCATTCATCTCTTCATTTGAGCCTACAATTAAGCTTTCATATTCTCTTAAACCTGTTCCAGCAGGAATTAAATGTCCTACCAATACATTTTCTTTCAAACCAATTAAACTGTCAACTTTAGCACTAATAGTTGCTTCGGTAAGTACTTTAGTTGTTTCCTGGAAAGAAGCAGCTGATAAGAAACTCTTTGTCTGTAAAGAAGCTTTTGTAATACCCTGTAATACCTGACGTGCAGTAGCAGGTTGAGCATCTCTCGACTCCACTAACATTTTATCTTTACGTTTTAATGTTGAATTCTCGTCTCTTATTTTACGTGCACTAACAATTTGTCCTGCTTTGTATATCTCTGAATCACCTGGATTTTCAATAACTCTTTTACCAAAGATTTCGTCGTTTTCTTCCTGGAAATCAATTTTATTAACCAATTCACCTTCCAAAAACTTTGTATCACCCGGATCAGCAACTTCCACTTTACGCATCATCTGACGAACAATAACTTCATAATGTTTATCATTGATTTTCACCCCTTGCAAACGATAAACCTCTTGGATTTCGTTTACAATATATTCCTGAACTTTCATAGGTCCTTTAATAGCAAGGATGTCAGAAGGAGTCATTGCACCTTCAGAAAGTGGAGTACCAGCTTTTACGTAGTCGTTTTCCTGAGCAAGAATTTGTTTCGAAGTTGGAATTAGATATGTTTTTTCTTCACCTGTTTTAGAGGTAATGATAACTTCTCTGTTTCCACGTTTTAGTTTTTTGCTGAAAGAAACAACACCGTCTATTTCAGAAACTACAGCTGGATCAGATGGGTTACGAGCTTCGAAAAGTTCAGTTACACGTGGCAAACCACCAGTAATATCGCCAGATTTCCCAAATGCTCTTGGTATTTTAGCAATGGTTTCACCAGCAACAATTTTCTTTCCTTCATCACAACTAATATGAGCACCAACAGGAATATCATAAATTTTTAAAACTTCACCTCCAGCAGAAAGTATGCTGATAGATGGATTTTTAGATTTTTGACGTGTTTCAATAACAACTTTATCTTGATAACCTGTTTGATCATCAGATTCAATTCTATAAGTTACACCTTCAATAATATTGTCGAATGAAACCTTACCTGCTACTTCAGATAAAATAACTGCATTGTAAGGATCCCAATCGGCTATCATTACGCCTTTTTTGACATCACTTCCATTTTGCACATATAAATTAGATCCATAAGGAATAAAACCTGATGTTAAAACAATATTAGTGTTTTTGTCAACAATTCTCATTTCAGCAGAACGTCCAATAACAATCTCATATTTTCTTCCATCAGTGTTTGAAAATTCTACTGACCTTAACTCGTCAATTTCTAAAACACCATCATATTTAGCTTCAATTCTTGATGAAATAGAAATGTTAGAAGCAGTACCCCCAACGTGGAACGTTCTAAGAGTAAGCTGTGTTCCTGGCTCACCAATTGACTGAGCAGCAATAACACCTACAGCTTCACCTTTTTGAACCATTCTTCCTGTAGCAAGATTACGTCCATAACATTTTGCACAAACACCTTTTTTAGACTCGCAAGTTAATACCGAACGAATTTCAACTTCTTCAATTGGAGACTCTGCAATAAGCTGACAAATTTCTTCATTTAGTTCTTTCCCAGAGGCAATAATTAATTCTCCTGTTTGAGGATGGTAAATATCATGCAAAGAAACACGTCCTAATATTCTATCATATAATGATTCTACAGTTTCTTCATTTTTCTTTAAAGCAGTAGTTACCAATCCTCTTAAAGTACCACAATCTTCATCTGAAATAATTACATCCTGTGAAACGTCAACCAAACGACGAGTTAAATAACCAGCATCAGCTGTTTTCAAAGCTGTATCGGCCAAACCTTTACGAGCACCGTGAGTAGAAATAAAATATTCAAGAACCGATAAACCTTCTTTAAAGTTAGAAAGAATAGGGTTTTCGATAATTTCACCACCAGTTGCACCTGATTTTTGTGGTTTTGCCATCAAACCTCTCATCCCAGAAAGCTGACGAATCTGCTCTTTAGATCCACGGGCACCTGAATCAAGCATCATATAAACAGGGTTAAATCCTTGTTTATCTTTAGCCAATTGTTTCATAAGTGTTTGAGTAAGATGGGAGTTAGTATGTGTCCAAATATCAATAATCTGATTGTATCTTTCGTTATTAGTTATGAACCCCATATTATAGTTGTTCATTACTTCATCTACTTCAGCATTTGCATCAGCTACTAATTGTTCTTTTATAGCAGGGATAATAACATCGCCTAAGTTAAAAGATAAACCACCCTGAAACGCCATCATAAAACCTAAATCTTTGATATCGTCTAAGAATTTAGCTGTTTTTGCAGTACCTGTTTTTTTCAAAACAGAACTGATAATATCACGAAGTGATTTTTTCGTAAGTAACTCATCAATAAAGCCATATTCTTTAGGAACCACTTGGTTGAACAATACTCGGCCAACTGTAGTTTCTTTTAATACTTTTTTAGAAATTCCATTCTCTTCAACCTCAATCATTACTTTTATCCATGCGTGTAAATCAACTTTCTTTTCATTATACGCAATAATAACTTCTTCAGCAGAATAGAATATTTTACCTTCACCAACAACAGGGTTTTCGGGTTCGCTTGTTCTACCTTTGGTAATGTAATAAAGTCCCAAAACCATGTCCTGAGAAGGAACCGTAATAGGAGCTCCATTTGCTGGATTTAAAATATTATGAGATGCCAGCATCAAAATCTGAGCTTCCAAAATTGCTGCATTTCCAAGTGGAACGTGAACGGCCATCTGGTCACCATCAAAGTCGGCGTTGAAAGCAGTACAAACTAAAGGATGCAAACGAATAGCTTTACCTTCTACTAATTTAGGCTGAAATGCCTGAATACCCAATCGGTGAAGAGTTGGAGCACGATTTAGCATAACCGGATGACCTTTTAAAATGCTTTCAAGAATATCCCAAACTACAGGATCTTTTCTGTCAACTATTTTTTTAGCAGATTTAACGGTTTTTACAATTCCTCTTTCGAGCATTTTACGGATAATAAACGGCTTAAATAATTCAGAAGCCATGTCTTTTGGAATACCGCATTCGTTTAATTTTAATTCAGGACCTACCACAATAACCGAACGACCAGAATAGTCAACACGTTTACCCAATAAGTTCTGACGGAAACGACCTTGTTTCCCTTTCAAACTATCACTTAATGATTTTAATGCTCTATTAGATTCAGTTTTAACTGAACTTGCTTTTCTTGAATTATCGAATAATGAATCTACAGCTTCTTGCAACATACGTTTTTCGTTACGCATAATTACATCTGGAGCTTTGATTTCGATTAATCTTTTTAAACGGTTGTTTCTGATAATTACTCTTCGATACAAGTCATTTAAATCGGAAGTAGCAAAACGACCACCATCCAAAGGAACAAGAGGTCTTAGTTCAGGTGGAATAACAGGAACTACTTTAACAATCATCCATTCTGGACGATTTTCAATTCTGTGTTGTGCATCACGAAACGCTTCAAAAACTTTTAATCGTTTAAGTAAATCTTGTTTCCTTTGTTGTGATGTTTCATTGCTTGCGCGGTGACGGAGATCAAACGACATTTGATCCAAATCAAGTCTGGAAAGAAGCTCGTATAATGCCTCAGCACCCATTTTAGCAATAAATTTATTTGGATCATTATCATCTAAATTTTGATTATCAGAAGGAAGATTTTCTAGAATTTCGAAATATTCTTCTTCTGATAAAAAATCAAGATAATTTACACCCTCATTTTTCTTAATACCAGGATTAATTACTACATATTTTTCATAGTAAATAATCATATCCAATTTCTTGGTTTGTAATCCAAGTAACGATCCAATTTTGTTTGGCAACGATCTAAAAAACCATATATGTGCAACAGGAACAACTAATTGAATATGTCCCATTCTTTCTCTTCTTACCTTTTTTTCGGTAACTTCAACACCACAACGATCGCAAACGATGCCTTTATATCTGATACGTTTATATTTACCGCAGTGACATTCCCAATCTTTTACAGGTCCAAAAATTCTTTCGCAAAACAAACCATCTCTTTCGGGTTTGTAAGTTCTATAATTTATGGTTTCGGGTTTTAATACTTCACCTCTCGAACGTTCTAAAATTGTTTCGGGTGAAGATAAACTTATAGTAATATTTGAAAACTCATTTTTTACGGTATTGTCTTTTCTGAAAGCCATATTTTTAATGTTAAAAAATTAAAATAAAATGTTGAATTAGAGATTTGGTTAAAATATAAACACCTGTTAATCAAATGTAATATTTAAACCTAATCCTCTTAATTCATGTACTAAAACATTAAAAGATTCAGGAATTCCTGGTTTTGGCATAACATCGCCTTTAACGATGGATTCGTAAGCTTTAGCCCTACCAATAACATCGTCAGATTTAACCGTTAGAATTTCCTGTAAAATGTTGGCAGCACCAAATGCCTCTAGTGCCCATACTTCCATTTCTCCAAAACGTTGTCCCCCAAACTGAGCTTTACCACCTAAAGGTTGCTGAGTTATAAGAGAATAAGGTCCTATTGAACGAGCATGCATTTTGTCATCAATCATGTGATGAAGTTTAATCATATAAATATAACCAACTGTTGCTGGTTGATCAAATCTCACACCAGTACCACCATCGTGCAAATAAACTTTTCCATTTTCAGGTAAACCAGCTTTTTGCATATATGCATTAATTTCATCAATAGTTGCACCATCAAAAATTGGTGTTGAAAATTGAAGTCCTAATTTAATACCAGCCCAACCCAAAACAGTTTCGTAAATTTGTCCAAGGTTCATACGAGAAGGTACTCCTAATGGATTCAATACGATATCTACAGGTGTTCCATCTTCTAAAAATGGCATATCTTCTTCACGAACAATTCTTGCAACAATACCCTTGTTTCCATGACGACCAGCCATTTTATCACCAACTTTAAGCTTACGCTTCTTAGCAATATAAACTTTTGCCATTTGAATAATTCCAGCTGGTAAATCATCACCAACAGTAGCAATAAATTTATTACGTGAATATCGACCTGCTAACTCTCTGAATTTGATACTAAAATTATTTAATAATTCTTTTATCAAAGTATTAGTTTCCTTATCAGTCGTCCATTTATTTGGATTGATATTTGTGTAATCAATCGAGCTTAATATCTTTTGAGTAAATTTTGTTTTCTTAGGAACAATTTCTTCTTTAAAAATATTATGTACTCCTTGTGAAACTTTTCCACTGGTTAACACTAATAATTTATCAACCAATTTATTTGATAATTCTGTAGTATCTTTTAAATAATCTTTTTCAAGAACTTTGATAATATCTTTATCTTTGCCTTTTGCTTTTTTATCTTTTAAAACTCTTGAAAATAGTTTCTTATCAATTACCACACCTTTCAATGAAGGAGGTGCTTTTAAAGATGCATCTTTAACATCACCAGCCTTATCACCAAAAATTGCTCTTAATAATTTTTCTTCAGGTGTTGGATCAGATTCTCCTTTAGGTGTAATTTTTCCAATAAGTATGTCTCCCTCATTTACCTCTGCACCTATACGAATGATACCGTTTTCATCTAAGTCTTTTGTTGCTTCAGCGCTAACATTTGGAATATCATTGGTTAATTCTTCAAGTCCACGTTTTGTTTCGCGAACTTCAAGTGTAAACTCTTCAATATGAACGGAAGTAAAAATATCTTCTTTAACTACTTTTTCAGAAATAACAATAGCATCTTCAAAATTATAACCTTTCCAAGGCATGAATGCAACCATTAAATTTCTTCCTAAAGCCAACTCTCCATTTTTAGTTGCATATCCTTCGCAAAGTACTTGTCCTTTTTTAATCTTTTCACCTTTTCTAACAATAGGTCTTAAATTTATAGAAGTATTTTGGTTGGTTCGCATGAATTTTGTAAGTTTATAATGTTTTAATTCATCATCAAAACTTACCATTCTTTCTTTTTCATCGCGAGCATATCTGATAACAATTTCATCAGCATCAACATATTCAACAACACCATCTACTTCAGCATTGATCAAAACACGTGAATCACGAGCAACAGAACCTTCGATACCTGTACCAACAACTGGAATTTGAGGATTTAATAAAGGAACTGCCTGGCGCATCATATTAGAACCCATCAAAGCACGGTTTGCATCATCATGTTCCAAGAAAGGAATTAATGAAGCTGCTATAGAAGCTATTTGGTTGGGTGCAATATCAATTAAATCTACCTTTTCTTTTGCTACAATAGGGAAATCTGCTAAAAATCTAGCTTTAATCTTTTCAGGAATAAAACTACCATTGTCATCATAATCAGTATTAGCTTGAGCAATGATGCTGTTTTCTTCTTCTTCAGCACTTAAATAAACATATTCTTGATCAACAGCAACTTTTCCTTCCGTTACTTTTCGATAAGGAGTCTCAATAAATCCTAGTTTATTTATTTTTGCATAAACACAAAGTGAAGAAATCAAACCAATGTTTGGACCTTCTGGTGTTTCAATAGTACATAGCCTACCATAATGTGTAAAGTGAACGTCACGAACCTCAAAACCAGCTCTTTCTCTGGATAAACCGCCAGGTCCTAATGCAGAAATTCTTCTTTTATGTGTTATTTCAGCCAATGGATTCGTTTGATCCATAAATTGAGATAGCTGATTGGTTCCAAAGAAAGAATTAATTACTGATGATAATGTTTTTGCATTTATCAAATCTGTAGGCGTAAAAACTTCGTTATCACGAACATTCATTCTCTCACGTATAGTTCTTGCCATACGGGATAAACCAACACCAAATTGTGCATATAATTGTTCACCAACTGTACGAACTCTACGATTACTTAAATGGTCAATGTCATCAACATCAGTTTTTGCATTGATAAGTGCAATTAGATATTTGATAATATCAATTATATCTTCCTTAGTTAAGACTTTAGTTTCAGGAGGTACATTAAGATTTAATTTCTTATTAATCCTGTATCTACCAACATCACCTAAATCATAACGTTTATCTGAGAAAAATAATTTCTCTATGATACCACGTGCAGTTTCTTCATCAGGTGGTTCTGCATTTCGCAACTGACGATATATATATTCTACTGCTTCTTTTGCATTATTAGCAGTATCTTTTTGTAATGTATTAAATATTATTGCGTAATCGTTAGAATTGACATCTTCTTTGTGTAAAAGAATTGTTTTTATATGAGCATTAACAATTAAGTCAATATGTTTATCTTCAAGAATTGTTTCACGGTCAATGATAACTTCGGTTCTTTCAATAGAAACAACTTCTCCAGTATCTTCATCAACAAAATCTTCAATCCAAGCTCTAACAACGCGGGCAGCCAATCGGCTACCAATTAATTTTTTAAGACCTACTTTTGAAACTTTAACTTCTTGAGCAAGGTTAAATATTTCAAGGATATCTTTATCGGTTTCAAAACCTATGGCTCTAAGCAATGTGGTGATAGGAAGTTTTTTCTTTCTATCAATGTAAGCATACATCACATTATTTATATCTGTTGTAAATTCCATCCAAGAGCCTTTAAATGGAATAATTCTTGCAGAATAAAGTTGTGTTCCGTTTGCATGTACACTAGTTCCAAAGAAAACACCAGGTGAACGGTGTAATTGAGAAACAACAACCCTTTCAGCACCATTGATAACGAATGTACCTTTAGGTGTCATATAAGGAATCATCCCAAGATAAACATCTTGTATGATTGTTTCAAAATCCTCATGTTCTGGATCTGTACAATATAATTTTAATTTTGCTTTTAAAGGCACACTATAAGTAAGACCTCTTTCCAAGCATTCTTCGATGGAATAGCGTGGAGGGTCAATAAAATAGTCAATAAACTCTAAAACAAAATTATTTCGTGCATCTGTTATTGGAAAGTTTTCACAGAAAACTTTAAACAAACCTTCATCGGAACGATTTTCTGAATTGGTTTCTAATTGAAAGAAATCCCTAAATGATTTTAATTGAATATCTAAAAAATCAGGATAATCTTGTCTTTTTCTTGATGCAAAATTGATTTTTTGAACTGTTTTTGGTGTCAAAGTGATTTCGTTTTAAGATGGAAGAAAAAAATGAATTAACAATTAATATATAACAAGGAAAAGACTTCTTGTTATACAAGAAGCCTGTTTCCTTATTAATTGTATGATATTAAACCTTCTTACTTAACTTCTACCTCTGCCCCAGCTTCTTCTAATTGTTTTTTCAATGCTTCAGCTTCGTCTTTAGTAACTCCTTCTTTTAAAGGTTTTGGAGCTGCATCAACCAATTCTTTTGCTTCTTTTAAGCCTAAGCTGGTTAATTCTTTAACTAATTTTACTACAGCTAATTTTTGTGCACCTGCTGCTTTAAGAATAACATCAAAAGATGTTTGTTCTTCTACTACTGCTGCTGCTGCTGCTGGAGCTGCTACTGCAACTGCTGCTGCTGCTGGTTCGATGCCATATACGTCTTTCAAAATATCAGCTAATTCTTTAACTTCTTTAACTGTTAAATTAACTAATTGTTCTGCAAAAGCTTTTAAATCTGCCATTTTATTATTGTTTTAAGTGTTTTAAAAATTATTTTTTTATTAATTATTCTGGTTTTTCTGATAATGTTTTAAGAATTCCTGAGATGTTACTTCCACCTGATTGTAATGCAGACATAACATTTTGCATTGGAGATTGAAGCATACCGATAATATCACCGATAAGTTCATTTTTCGACTTAATATTAATAAGCATATCAAGTTGATTATCACCAATATAAAATGATTCCTCTACAAAAGCACCTTTTAAAATAGGTTTAGGTGAGGTAGCTCTGAACTCTTTTATTAATTTTGCAGGTAAATTATTAATATCTGCAAGCATTATAGAAGTAGAACCTTTTAAAACCGGAAATAACTCAGAGTAATCTCTGCCGGATTTTTCCATTGCTTTTTTAAGCAAGGTGTTTTTTGCTACTATCAACTGTACTTCTCTTTTGAAACAAAGTCTTCTCAATTTACTTGTATTTACAGAGTTTAAATTTGATATATCTGTAACATACAAATAATTTGATGCCGAAATTTGCTGTGCAAGAGAATCTATTAGTTGAGTTTTTTCTTGTTTTCTCATAGTAATTACTTTCTTTTAAGCCACATACTTTATAGTAAAAATTATAAAGTAATGGATTTAGGTTCAACTTTAATTCCTGGACTCATTGTACTTGAAAGGTAAATACTTTTTACATACGTGCCTTTAGCTGCTGCTGGTTTCAATTTGATAATCGTTTGTATTAGTTCTCTTGCATTATCAAGTATTTTTTCGTTTGAAAACGATACTTTTGCAACTGCAGAGTGGATAATACCGAATTTATCAACTTTAAAATCGATTTTACCAGCTTTAACTTCAAGAACAGCTTTGCCAACTTCCATTGTAACAGTTCCTGTTTTTGGATTTGGCATTAAGCCTCTTGGACCTAAAATCTTACCTAACGCTCCTACTTTTGGCATGACGCTTGGCATAGTGATGATAACATCTACATCTGTCCAGCCACTTTTGATTTTATCAATATAGTCGTCAAGCCCGTAGTAATCTGCTCCGGCTTCTTTAGCTTCATCCTCTTTATCTGGTGTACATAAAACTAGAACTTTTTTAGTTTTTCCAGTGCCGTGAGGCAATGTAACAATACCACGAACCATTTGATTGGCTTTACGTGGATCTACACCTAAACGAACATCAACATCAACAGAAGAATCAAATTTTGTATTGGAAATATCCTTTACTATTTTGATAGCTTCTTCCAATGTAAAGATTGCGTCTTTATCGAATTTTGCTAAAGCTTCTTTTCTTTTTTTTGTCAATTTAACCATTTCGCGTTTTGTTAAAATAAATTTGACTTTTAAATAATGTTTACCTTAAACATTACTAAGCGATACTTGCAAAAGGTTTTATCCTTTTATTGTTAACCCCATACTTCTGGCAGTACCTGAAACCATTGAGATAGCTGATTCTAAAGTGAAACAGTTTAAATCAATCATTTTTGATTCAGCTATTTGCTGAACTTGTTCTGGAGTTACGCTAGCAATTTTATTTCTATTAGGTTCTGGTGAACCTTTTTTAATTGCTGCCGCTTCCATCAACTGTACTGCTACAGGAGGTGTTTTAATTATAAAATCAAAGGATTTGTCTTTGTAAACAGTAATAATAACAGGAATAATTTTCCCTGCACTTTCTTGCGTACGTGCATTAAACTGCTTGCAAAATTCCATGATATTCACACCTTTAGAACCTAATGCAGGACCTACGGGTGGTGAAGGATTTGCAGCACCTCCTTTAATTTGTAATTTGATGATACCTGTAACTTCTTTTGCCATTTTGCTTTTTACTTAAAGATTAAAAACTTAAGTTTAATTTCTTGATAACTATTCTTTTTCTACTTGCATAAAACTTAATTCTAATGGAGTTTTCCTTCCGAAGATTTTTACCATTACTTTAAGCTTTTTCTTTTCGTCATTCACTTCTTCAATGATACCACTGAAACTATTGAATGGTCCATCAACTACTTTAACTGATTCACCAACAATAAATGGGTCGTTCATCTCTTCACCCTGATTAGACAGCTCGTCAACTTTACCAAGTATTCTATTAACTTCTGCTTGCCTCATCGCAACTGGCTCACCTTTTGAACCTAAAAACCCTATTACATTAGGAATACTCTTCACAATATGAGGAATTTCACCAACAAGAACAGCTTCAATAAGAACATAGCCAGGAAGATAATTACGTTCCTTGCTAATCTTTTTCCCTTTTCTTACTGAATAAACTTTTTCAGTTGGAATAAGTACTTGTGAGATGTAATCATGTAGATTTAAGCGGTTGATTTCACTTTCCATGTATTCTTTTACTTTCTTCTCTTTCCCGCTAATTGCTCTAACTACATACCACTTTTTAACTTGTTCGATCATATTTATTATTTAAAGAATTTGATAAGAATTAATTATCAAAATTTAATACACTATAATTAACTAGAGTTCTTTATACTTAAAATTTTATTTGCATTGCATACCTCAAATAATTTGGAAGGGTTTTTTGGGAAGCAAGATAATACATTGCAAATAGATAATAATTTTAGGTTAAAAAACTATAAAAGTAACCAAGGAGTCCTTTCCATGCTAAATCAGGATGGGCTCCAAACATGATATCCATTCCAAAAACCACAAAAGCGATTATTAATGAAGCAACAGAAACTACTATTGCACTATTTTGTAATTCACTCCATGATGGCCACGATACCTTATTCATAAGTTCATCGTAGCTTTCTTTTATGTAATCTATTACTTTTGACATCAATTATATGTATTTTGCACGGGTGGAAGGATTTGAACCCTCAGCCTACGGTTTTGGAGACCGCCACTCTACCAATTGAGCTACACCCGTTTATTAAAAAAATAGATAAATAAAGGTATTCTTGTATTTCAAGGAATACCTTTATTTATTCAATATTAAATATTTAATTTAAAATTAATCTAAGATTTCAGTTACCTGACCTGCACCTACAGTTCTTCCACCTTCACGGATAGCAAATCTTAGGTTCAAGTTCAATGCGATTTCAGAAATTAATTCTACAGTTATTGTTAAGTTATCACCAGGCATAACCATTTCTACACCTTCTGGTAAAGTCACAGAACCAGTTACATCAGTTGTTCTGAAATAAAACTGTGGACGATATTTATTATGAAATGGAGTATGACGACCACCTTCTTCTTTTTTCAAGATATAAACCTCAGCTTTGAAATTTTTATGAGGTTTAATAGAACCTGGTTTAGCAATAACCATACCACGTGTAATAGCATCTTTATCGACACCTCTTAATAATAAACCTGCATTATCACCAGCTTCGCCTCTATCCAAAATTTTACGGAACATTTCAACACCGGTAACAACTGATTTTAATTTTTCAGCACCCATACCGATAATATCAACAGGGTCTCCAGTATTAATAACACCAGTTTCAATTCTACCAGTAGCTACAGTACCACGACCAGTGATTGAGAAAACATCTTCTACAGGCATTAAGAATGGTTTATCAACATCTCTTGGAGGAAGTGGAATATAAGAATCAACTGCATCCATTAGTTCATAAATTTTTTCCATCCATTTAGGTTCTTTATTTAATCCACCTAAAGCAGAACCTTGAATAACTGGAGTATTGTCACCATCGAAACCGTAGAAAGTTAATAACTCTCTAATTTCCATTTCAACCAATTCTAATAATTCAGCATCATCAACTAAGTCAACCTTGTTCATAAACACAACCAATTTAGGCACACCAACTTGGCGAGCTAAAAGAATATGTTCACGGGTTTGTGGCATAGGACCATCAGTTGCAGCAACAACGATAATAGCACCGTCCATTTGGGCAGCACCAGTAACCATGTTTTTAACGTAGTCAGCGTGACCTGGACAGTCAACGTGAGCATAATGTCTAGTTGCAGTTTGATACTCGATGTGAGCTGTATTAATGGTAATACCTCTTTCTTTTTCTTCAGGTGCAGCATCAATTGAATCGAATGATTTGAATTCTGCAAATCCTTTGTCAGCTAAACATAAAGTAATAGCTGCTGTTAAGGTTGTTTTACCGTGATCAACGTGACCAATAGTTCCAACATTAACGTGTGGTTTGGAACGGTCGAATTTTTCTTTTGCCATATTATTGCTTGTTAAAGATGTTTAAATTTATAATTATTTCGTATATTATTATTTATTGTTTAATTTTTCAAGCAGAGCCATTGACGAGAGTTGAACTCGTGACCCCTTCCTTACCAAGGAAGTACTCTACCACTGAGCTACAACGGCTAAACACAAAGAGCGGAAGACGGGTCTCGAACCCGCTACCTACAGCTTGGAAGGCTGTCGCTCTACCAAATGAGCTACTTCCGCAGTGCGTGGGGGGAGGAGGATTCGAACCTCCGAAGGCTGCGCCAACAGATTTACAGTCTGTCCCATTTGACCGCTCTGGTATCCCCCCAAGTTTTTAAAAGAGCCGATGGAGGGATTCGAACCCCCGACCAGCTGATTACAAATCAGCTGCTCTGGCCAACTGAGCTACATCGGCGTTGGTATTGTTACATTCTTTAAAAAAAACAGTCCTTTTTTCAAAAAGGACTGCAAAAATAGAAATAATTTTAATACCAACCAAAAAATATTTACTTTTTTTTAAATTAAATTCCTCTAAGCTTTTCTTTATGTTTAATTAATTGTTTTTTTAACGCTTCAATAGCCTGATCTGTAGCTCCTTCAAAGGTTTTGCAATTTTTCTTTGCAAACAAGTCGTTGCCAGGTATCATTAGTCTTATTTCTGCAATTTTATTTTCTAAATCTTCACCATTCTCTATTTTAAGTATTACCTCACTCCCAATTATATCGTTATAATTGGTTGTTAACTTCTGAACTTTTTCAGTAATGAATTCTTCTAACTTCTTGTCAGCCTTGAATTTAACAGAATTAATAGTAATTTTCATAATTGTCAACCTCCATTTTATGCCCTAGGATGGGCTTGTTTATAAATACTTTTTAATTTATTAATTGTGTTATGGGTGTAAACCTGTGTTGCTGAAAGATTGGAATGTCCCAATATTTCTTTAATAGCATTAAGGTCTGCTCCATTGTTAAGCATGTGTGTAGCAAATGTATGGCGTAAAACATGCGGACTCTTTTTATTGATTGTAGTTATTCCGCTAAGGTAATAATTTACGACGCGATAAACAAGTTCTGGATAAACTTTTTTTCCAAATTTTGTTAAAAAAATAAAATTTTCTTTCTCTTTAGATATAATCCCTTGTCTTTCTTTTGTTTCTATAAAAAATAATATCTTATCTTTTAATGGTTTTGTGATTGGAATAATTCTTTCTTTATTCCTTTTACCCAAAACTTTTAATGTTAAATTTATAAAATCTATATCTTCTTGCTTTAAATTTATTAATTCTGAAAGTCGGATTCCTGTATCGTAAAAAACTTCAAGTATAAGAAAATCTCTTACTTGTGAGTATTCATCAGAAAAATCATCGTTTTTAAATAATGCTTGGATATTTGCCTCTTCCACAAAAACAGCAAGCTTTTTGGGCGCTTTAGGGGATATAATTTTAATTGTAGGGTTTATTGTAACTACATTTTCTCTTAAGAGATATTTATAGAAAGATTTTAATGTGGTGATTTTTCTGTTAATACTTCTTGCTTGAATGCCTGATTCCATAAGTAATGTTAACCAAGAACGTATCATTTGATGATTAATCTTTTCTATTTCTGATATTTCGTAAGTATCACTTATAAATGTATAAAATTGTTCGAGATCGTTTTTATAGGCAATACAGGTATTGGGGGAATACCGTTTTTCGTATTTTATATATTGTAGGAATTTTTCTGTTAGCATATAAATAAAAAAAGAAAACTTGCTAAAATTACAAAAAATCTTCTGTAAATAACAAGTTTTCTTTTAAAATTCGTTTATGATGCTTATAAACAATTATATTTCATCATTTTGTTGTAATTGCTGAACATAAATTGCTTTTAAACGCTGTTCCCTTTGAACTATAGAAGGTTTTGTGAATTTTTGTCTAAGACGTAATTCTTTTACAACGCCTGTTTTTTCAAATTTTCTTTTCAGTTTTTTCAAAGCACGGTCGATGTTTTCGCCTTCTTTAATTGGAACGATAATCATAATGAATACCTCTTTCTTTTTTTAATTAATATAAATTTTAAATTGGGCGGCAAAATTATAAATAAGTTTTTAAATATCAAAACTTTATTTTTAAAATTATTTTGGAGCTTTTCTTAATAATTGCATTGCCATTAAACCAAACAAAAGAATAGGTATCCATACAGATAGAATTGCAGGTAAATTGCCTGAGGTAGCAAACACAGTCGATATTTTCATAAACAAGATAAATGAAAATGTTATTGCCAAACCAAAAGCTAAATTTAAACCAATACCTCCTCTTACTTTCCTTGAAGACAAGGAAACACCTATTAATGTGAGAACAATAGTAGCAAATGGATAGGAGATTCGCTGATATTTTTCTACTTCATAAAACTTAACCCTATCTGATCCACGTAGTTTTTCCTGAGCTATAAACTTGCGAAGCTGCAAATAATCCATTGTTTCAACATCTTTGTTCTCCTTAGTAAAATCAGATGGGTGAATATTCATATTAATTTCCATTTTTTCACCTTTCGTAAACGATTCATTTACTCCATTAATTAAGCGAACTATGTAATTTCTGACTAACCATTTTCCACCTAAACTGTCCCAGCTTATCTGATCTGCAGTTAATTTGTAATATAAGCCCGTTTCATTAATTTTTTCAATAGAAAACCGATAGCCTGTATTGCTGTTATTATCATACCCTTCCAAATAAATGTAAGTGCCTTTTTCAACCTGAAGGTGGAAATTTGTTTTACTTGATATGTTATTACTTTTAATGAATTTTTTTTCGAAAGCCAATCGGTGTACATTTACATTTGGAATCAAGAAATTTGCTAAATAAAAAGTCATTAAACCAATTACAACTGCTGATAATATATAAGGTAATAAAAATCTCTTGAAGCTGATGCCCGCGTTCAAAATGGCAACTATTTCGGTATTAGCAGCCATTTTGGAAGTAAAAAAAATTACTGCCACAAAAGTAAACAATGGGCTAAATAGATTAACAAAGTAAGGTATGAAATTAAGATAGTAATTAAAGATAATTTCATGTATTAGCGCTTTTTTTTCAATAAAATCATCTATTTTTTCTGATATATCAAAAATAACAACAACAATAATTATTAATGCAATGGCATAGAAAAAAGTGCCTAAAAATTTGCGAATAATGTATATATCAAGTTTCTTTAACATTTAAAGATATTTTTAATTACAGACGAGTTGTTAGTTGTTTTACCATTTTATTTTTCCATTCAGAAAAATTGCCTTCTAATATTTTTTTGCGGGCTTCGCCTACCAACCACAGATAGAAATTCAAATTATGAACACTTGCTATCATAGCAGCCAGCATTTCCTGAGCCTGAAACAAATGACGCAAATAAGCTCTTGTATATTGACTATCAACATAACTCATGCCGTTGGGGTCAACAGGAGAAAAATCATTTTTCCATTTCTCATTTTTAATATTGATAATTCCTTGGCTGGTAAATAACATTCCATTGCGTGCATTGCGTGTTGGCATTACACAGTCCATCATGTCAATACCTAACGCAATACTTTCTAAAATATTGGCTGGCGTCCCCACTCCCATCAAATATCTTGGTTTATCTACCGGCAAAATACTACAAACCAATTCTGTAAGTTCATACATTATTTCAACTGGCTCCCCTACTGATAAACCTCCAATTGCATTTCCTTCTCTATGATGCGAAGCAATTTCTTCAGCCGATTTTATACGTAAATCACGATATACACTGCCTTGAACAATAGGGAAAAGTGTTTGAGAAAAGCCATACAACGGTTCTGTATTGTCAAATTGCTGAATACATCTTTTTAGCCAACGATGGGTAAGTTCCATTGATTTAGATGCGTAATCATAATCGCAGGGATATGGAGTACATTCGTCGAAAGCCATCATAATATCAGCTCCTATCACACGTTGAATATCCATTACTTTTTCAGGTGTAAAAGTATGTCGAGAACCATCAATATGAGATTGAAAAATCACGCCTTCTTCTTTCATTTTGCGAGTTCCTGAAAGCGAATACACCTGATAACCTCCACTATCGGTTAAAATTGGTTTTTCCCATCCATTAAACTTATGTAAACCTCCGGCTTGTTGTAGGGTATCAAGTCCGGGACGTAAATATAAATGATATGTATTTCCTAATATAATTTGAGCACCAATGTCATTCTTTAAATCATTAAAATGAACCGCTTTAACAGATCCAACTGTACCAACCGGCATAAAAATAGGTGTTTGGATAGTTCCGTGAGCAGTAACGATTTCTCCTGCTCTTGCTTTTGAGTTTTTATCTTGTCCTTTTAAAGTAAAATCCATAAATTTTTGTGAGTAAATATAGCAAAAAATCACATAATACTAAATATAAGCTATTTATAAATCAATCAATATGTTTATAAATATTTTCCAAAGATAAATCATATTCGCATATAATAAATATTTTTGCATCATCAATTATAATATATATGTGTTTTGATTTAATTACTGATAATTCGACTATTAATCTAATTCTTTATATTTTTTACGGAACAGTCGTTGTTCAGCTATTTTATTATTGGGGCATTTTTAGTCGTTTGGCTTTTTATAAGTTTAAAAACCAAGCACGAAAACCTCAAGCGGTTTCGGTGGTGATCTGTGCAAAAAACGAATACCATAATCTCAAAGAGAATCTACCAATTATTTTAGAGCAAGAATATCCTGATTTTGAAGTAATTGTTGTAAATGATGTTTCAGATGACGAAACGTATTATTTACTAAAAGTATTGTCAGATAAATATCCTCATCTTAAAATTGTTAACTTTGTTGATAACGTTAATTTCTTTTCGGGGAAAAAATTTCCATTAACCATAGGTATCAAATCTGCAAAGAACGATATCATTTTACTTACTGATGCTGATTGCAAGCCACATAGTATGAAATGGATTGAGCAGATGCAAGAACAATTTCACAGCGGGAGCGAAATTGTATTAGGTTATGGTAAATACAAAGAAGAACCAGGTTTTTTAAATAAAATAATCCGTTTTGACACACTCCAAATTGCTATTCAATATTTATCAATGGCATTGGCAGGCAAAGCATATATGGGCGTTGGGCGTAATTTGGCTTATCGTAAGAACTTATTTTACCGTCAAAATGGGTTTATTAATCATTATAAAGTAAAATCAGGTGATGACGATTTATTTGTAAATGCGGCAGCTTCGTATAAGAATACTAAAATTATGATTTCACCTGATTCGCATACTATTTCCAACGCAAAAAATACTTTTCCTACATGGATTACTCAGAAAAGAAGACACTTAACTTCGGGGAAATATTATAAATTTACAACAAAATGCTGGTTAGGTGTGTTTACATTATCTCAACTTATTTTTTTTATTTCTTTTTTTACTCTAATTGCTATAAATTATACTTTATTGATTGTTCCTGCGTTATTTTTATTAAGGTTAATCAGCCAGCTTATAATTTATAAAAAATCAATGATTAAGCTTAAAGAAAAGAGTTTTTTATTATTAGTACCTATTTTCGAAATATTTTTTGTTGTTTTAAATCCAATTATTGTTTTAATAAATACGGTTTCAAAACCTGATAAATGGAAATAAATCTTAAGCTCACCGAAAAAGCACTCCGCGATTACAATCTGGTTCAGCTTGCCTTAGAAAAAGGTGATCAGAAAGCGTATGCTGATTTGATGAATAATTATAGGGATTCGCTCTTTTTTATGATGCTTAAAATGACCAATGACGCTACCGATGCCGACGATTTGACGATAGAAGCCTTTGGAAAAGCCTTTAAAAACCTCAGCCAATATACACCAGATTTCGCATTCAGCACTTGGTTGTTTAAGATTGCCACTAATAATTGCATTGATTTTATTCGTAAGAAAAAGAAAATGACTTTCTCAATGAATATTGGTTTTGATAGCAACGAAGAAGGTACTGAAATTGCCCATAATATTCCTTCAGAAACATTAGACCCTGAGGAAAAATTTATTGAAAATCAAAAAATAAAATTGATGCGTGATATTGTAGAGCGACTAAAACCTCATTATCGCGACTTGATTAAATTAAGGTATTTTGAAGAATATTCTTACGAAGAAATATCCGAAGCTTTGGATTTGCCATTGGGAACTGTAAAAGCTCAATTGTTTCGCGCCAGAGAGTTTTTATTTAATATTTTAAAGAATTCTGAAGATAAAATTTAGAAAACCAGGACTCCACCCTACTCTTTTGCCCACAACTACCTTAGAAGTGTTATTGTACCATGTTTTTCGCCATCACTGGATTCGTTATAATTGCCGTCCCATTGATATTCTAATTTCCATATATAAACGCCTTCTTGTATATCCTTACCTTTAAATGTTCCATCCCATCCCTTATTTATATCGTTAGTTTCAAATATTACTTGACCCCAACGATTATAAATATACAAATGGAAATCTTTTATTTTGTTGATACTTTCTATGTTGAAAGCATCATTTTTCCCATCGCCATTGGGTGTAAATGCATTGGGAATCCAAATATTCAGAGGTGGTTCGCATAAGGTATAAATAATGGTATCGGAATTAAAGCAATTGTTGTAGTTTACGGTAAGCCAATACACACCGGGTTCCGACAGTACATAACTACTATTGGTGCTGCCATCTTGCCATAAATAGCTGGTATATATTGAATCTGTTATTAATTGTACGATTTCACCTTCGCATATTACAGCATCTTTCCCCAGATTTACAACGGGCAGGGGTTTTACATTTACTGTTACGCTTGCACAAGCCGAAGTATCGCATTGGTTTTCCCAACGGGCATAGTAAGTGGTAGTTTGCACAGGCGATGGAATTGTAAGTGTATCTATTCCGATATAGGTTTGCCCGCAACTACCGGTAAACCACTTTAAGGTATTACCTCTGCCGCCTATAGCGGTTAAAGTAATGCTACCATTATCATTGACACAAAAATTATTTTTGCTGCTTTGGGCTATGCTGGGTGCTGCTGTAGTGGAAGTATCTACGGTTACTGTTACACTTGCACAAGGAGAAAAAGAAGTATCGCAGCTTTCCCGACGAGCATAATAGGTGGTAGTTTGTGCAGGTGAGGGTATTGTTAGGCTCGTGCCGTTTCCTATAAAAGTTTGCCCGCAACCGCCTGTGTACCATTTTAGGCTATTGCCACTGCCGCCTGTTGCCGTTATAGTGATATTACCATTATCGTTGGCACAAAAATTATTTCTATTGCTCTGGGCTGTAGTTGGCATTTCTACATTGCAAATCATAAATTTTAAAATAAAACCATCAGTTCCACCATTCAAAGTACTATCATAATAAGCCCCATTACCATAATCAACCGTATAAGCATCTCCTTTTTCAGCTTCTCCAATAAAATAAACAGAATTTTGGCTATCTACTGCAATTCCTTTGCCTGCATCTCGTCCGCTTGTACCATAATAAGTAGCCCATTGTCTTTGACCTTGGCTATTAAACTTTAATATAAAAGCATCGTGGTAACCTTGTATGCCTGAAATAGTAGCTTGATTATAAGTTTCTGCTAATGGTTGTAATGGAAAATCAAAAGAATAAGTTGATCCAGTAATATAAATATTATCATAATTATCTGCACATATAATGGGGGAAAAATGAGAATCTGCTCCATTATTATTAAAAACGAAATCAGACTGACTACCTCCATAATAGGTTGCCCATTGTTTAGTACCTTGACTATTAAATTTTACTATAAATATATCATTACTCCCAGCATTAGTTGCTTGCCAATAAGCTCCTGCTAATTGTAGCGTTGGAAAATTTGTTCCAGTTCCAGTTGAACCTACAATATAGATATTATCTTGACTGTCAGCACATATTGAAGTAGCGGTACCACCATAATATGTAACCCATAATAGAACAGATTGACTGTTAAATTTTAACAAACTATCATTAAGCCCAATGTAAATATTATCTTGGCTATCAGCACCAATAGACATAAAATTCCCAAAATTATTATCTCCATAATAAGTAGCCCATAATCGTTGTCCTTGGCTATTAAACTTTAAAATGAAAAGACCCCACCAATAATTCAAACTAGCTGTATGCCAGTATGCCCCCGTTAATTGTTGGACAGGTAAGTTATTTGAATGTGTATTGAAAATAATATAAATATTATCTTGGCTATCTGTACATATTGCTAAACCTCTTTCATCATCCCTTCCACCATAATATGTTGCCCAAAGTCTTTGACCTAAGTAGTTGAACTTTAATATAAATCCATCTGTTCTGTAAAGACCCGATGTAAATACTATAGTATCCTGATTGTAGCTACCCGATAAATATTGAGTTGGGAAATTATCAGAACCAGTTTCTCCGACAATATAAATATTGTTTTGACTATCTACACAAATAGAAGTTGCATATTCCGCTCCTTCTCCACCATAGTAAGTTGCCCAAAGTCTTTGCCCTTGACTATTAAATTTTAGTAAAAATACATCCCAAACGTCAATATAATTTGCTTGCCAATAGGCACCAATTAATTGTTGAACCGGAAAGTTTGTTGAACTAGTCCATCCTGTGATATAAATATTATCTTGATTATCTGTACAGATAGAGTTAAAAATGTCATAGCTACCATTCCCTCCATAATAAGTTGCCCATACCAAGGGGTCGATAATAAGGGTTTGGGTGGTGTCGTAGTTTGCTATTTCAAATTGGATGATGCTGTCGTTTAGGATGTAATTGCTTTTTACAGCTGTATGCTTTGCTTCGCTTGGTATTTTTGTATGAGATGCTTCACTACGTTCAGCATGACAAAGAGGTGCAATGTAAGCGTACAAATTACCTTCTTCTATAGTGCCTGCTATGGTTTTTATTTGCAGTTTAGTGTCGTTTTCGGTTAAGTTGGTGCTTTGTGCATTTATAAATTTCAGCTTTATATCTTTATAGTTTGCCTGCGGATGCACCACAAAGTCGTATTTCAAGGGATGTCCTTTGCTATCGGCATTGGTATATATTACCCAATCAATGCCTTTGTATATGTTTTTGATGGTTATTTTGCCATATTCCTGCACATCGTAAATACCCTCAGGGCAATGGGCATAAAAGTAGTTGTAATGTCCTTGTTTGCCGGCTTGTTCCTTTATTATGTTGGCTTTATCAATAGTTGCTCCTTCCAATTTCATATCGAGGCGGTAGTAAGAAACTTTCCTATTTTCTTCTTTTTCCCTATCTCCAAATTTATCTTTTCTATGCTTATCTTCTTCCAACTTTTTTCTTTCCTCTTCGGTCTTCCGTCTTCCGTCTTCTTTCTTCTTTCTTCCGTCTTCCATCTTCACAAACACATAGCTCAATCCTTCGGTGGTAATGTAAATATCGCAATTACCGTAAGTGGTTTTAAACAACACATTGTCGGCGGGTTTGCCTTCGGTGGTGGCAAATTGCCCTTTATTTTCGATAAAAGCAAGGGGCTGGTGATTGAGCCATTGTCGGGCTTTTGCTTCTTTGTCGGGGGTAACGGTTTTGTTTCCGGCAAGCAATAAAGTGGACAAAAAGCAAAAGATAAAAATAATTAATGTTTTAAAGATTGTTTTCAAGTGCACCTGAATATGATATTAAAAAAATTATTTCTCGCTGAGTTTCGCAGATTTTTACTCAAAACTCCGCAGAGACAAAAGTAATAAAAAAATGAACAATAATTTTGAAGATTATTAAGCATAATTACGGATTATTAAAATAAGCAATATCAGTGTTCCAATCCTTTTTTACCTTAAAATCCGTAAGTCATCTGATGACTATTAAGTTGTTAGTATTATCCTTGCGGATTTAAGGCATAATAACATATAAAACTAAACAATATCTAACGATAGTTTTTCTAATTCGAAAGCAAATTCCTGATCTTCGTTATCGGAAATAAGTTTGATATCAGTTTTAATAAGTTCTTTGTAGCCTATGGCTGTAATTTTGATGCTGTACGTACCCGGAAAAACTTCATCAATATAAAATTCGCCGTTTTCGTCGGTAATGGCTGATAATTGGGTAGTAAGTATTTCAACAATGGCATCTTCAATAATTTTGTGGGTATCGGCAGCTGTAACCTTACCTTGCAGAAAAGCAGGATTTATTTCCTCGTCGGCAACTTTGAGTGTCTTCTTTTTAGGTGTGCTATCTAAGATATAGTTCCGATGGCTATCGGGTTCTGCTTCAAAAATTATTTTACCTGCTTTGGCAACATTGCCAATTAGTTTCCATAATTCATCATAAGATTTTATACGCGTTCCGGTTGCTATAAAACGGGCTCTTTTTGATTGTTCCTGTGTAATATTTGCTTTATCCAGATCTTTGCCTAATTTTTTGGTTTCTTCAATAATTTCCGGTGCAAGCCCCTTGTGTATCAAATCGTCTTTATACTTATCCAAGGTTAATATAAAGGTTTTTAAAAAGAGAACCAACTTAGGCTGCGAATTAAGTACTTTTTTCAGGCTTGTATATCCAAATTCGTATAAGTGATAATTATCGTCGGGGAAAGCTTTTTCTACGTAATATCTTATACTTCTGATATTCGCAATTGCCTTATTGGAGTAATTAATTACATTTTTGGTTGCCTGCATTTGCATTGCCACCAATACATAATCGGGCTGTATGTTTTCTATCAACTGAATTTTTTCGTTGATTTTGTTCGAATACGCCATGTTTAATTCCGGATCGAAAGCCTGAAATTTAGAATTGTCGGTTACAAAACTTTGATGGATGTTTTTTGAAATTTCCAATTGCCTTGATTGTGAAATTCCTTTTGATACGTGCTGATTGGGTTTCATCTGTAAAATTGTTAAGTTATTGAAATTTATAATTAAACTAAAACCGCTAAGCGGCTATAAATATATTATTTTAAACTGAATAATTTCCGTTATGTCTGCTATGCAGCTGTCTTTATTTTCAATTGTTTTCCGATTGGTATATCTTTTATTGTTTTTACCTATTTTATAACACCAAAACACTATAAATATTGTGTTAATTTCGTAATTCTGTAAATTTTTATACTCTTGATACTAAATCTCTTTATACAAATAAATATTCTTTTTTATGTACTAAATATTCTGCCGGTACGCATATATATTCTGTCGGTACGCTTACATATTTCTATCAGTACATATAATGAGATTTCAAAATAAATAGACGTACCGACAGCATATTTTATGGTATTGCCAAATTTTGTGCCATTTTGAGCAAAAGTTGGGAAAATACGTATTTTAAAGATTGTTTTCAAGTGCACCTGAATATGATATTAAAAAGATTATTTCTCGCTGAGTTTCGCAGATTTTCTCGCAAAGCTCCGCAGAAACAAAAGTAATAATGAACTAAAAATAGAACACAGATAACACTGATTAAACAGATTTAAAATAAGTAATATCAGTGTTCCAATCCTTTTTTACTTTAAAATCCGTAAATCATCTGATGACTAATTGCATATCTGTTGTTTATATACAAAATTGCGGATTTAGTCATCTGATGATTATCAGCATATTAGTATTGTTATTGCGGATTTTTAGGTTTTACTTTATAAACTTTAAGAACTTTACAAACTTTCTGCTCTTTTACTCTTTCACCAATTTCCAGTACAATCTTTTGCCTTCTTTATCCACCACTACCAAGAAGTAAACCCCTGTTTTTGCTTGTTGCATATTTATTTCTGTTAGTGTTTTCATACTGCCTTCGCTGTAAAAAAGCTTACCGCTACCATCAAAAAGTTGCAGGCTGCAACCCTCGGGCGTTGCTGTACCCTTAAACTGCACATTTAGTTTTTCCTGCACCGGATTGGGAAATACCTTAATATCTCCTTCGGTAAGCCGCACCTCATTTGCAGTTGCAGTGGCTCCATTAGCCATGGAGAGGCTGTCTGCATGCAACAAATAATTAACATCTTCTGCCACCGTTGTGTTATTTGTAGTTGAATTATTATGCGGTGGTGCTACCTGCTGTGGTGGACCCATCCACCGTTGGTATCTGTTCCCATTATAATCGTATTCATAATGTATAACGGTTTGTGCCGATGCTGCTATTTGCAGTAGCATTAGCATCATTAGAAATGTAATTGTTTTTTTCATTTTTATTTTATTTGTTTATTGGTAATTGTTTTTTTTATAAAGTTAGAAGTTAGAAAACACCCCTTCACCTTTTTGATCCATCATTTGACCAATTTTTATGTTTGTAAATATTATTATCGATTATTATGTATTTTAAATATCTGCTATCAGGATATTTTTTCTTAAATTTTCTAAATGCAGATTTAATGTTGATATTACCTTGAATATTTTTATAGCCAAAATAACTATGAATAAAGAGGGTTAAAAAATCTTTTTGTTCTTCTATAAGAAATGAGTTTGATATGGATGTAAGAATTTTATTATTTACAAATAATGATTTATTTAAAGGAACAAAACCATTATCTCTATATTTAGACACATAAACATATTCTACATCTATTGAAAGCATATTTATTTTATATGGATAATGCATGCATGAAATAATACTTAAAACACTATCCCATTTTTGTTGATAAATGAATAAAATTAAATTTTCTTCTTCATCTAAACAATTGCGAAAATTACTATCTGAAATACTATTTAATTTACGCTGTAATAATGCGATTTTTTTAGAATCTGGATTTTGAGTTTGCATTTCGTCAAACAGTAAAACACGATAATTTATAATAGTATCATATGTTTTATTACGTTTTTTAGGTTGTATGCCTTTTAATGTATCATTATTAACTGGATCAATATTAATAATAACTTGACAATAAACAGTTGTAGTTATTATCCAATACAAAAGGGAAAAGAATATAATTTTTTTCATAATTTTTTATTTCAATCGAAGTAAATTGGAATTGAGTTTTGTAAAATATTGCAGATCTCCATTATTTCCACAGTTTATAAAACCTTTAAAATTAGAAAGAGTCCATTTACTAGGAATAAACTCAGTTCTTAGACCAGAGTAATAACCTACATGTGTAACAGAAATGTTATAGTTATTTGCATAAATAGCATCGTCTGCGCTACCCAGATGCATATCAGATAAATAATCATAATGTGTTTGACTTAAGATTCTGTAGCGGGAATACCCTATATAGGCTTTGTCATTAATAAAACTAGTATAATTATTACTTGATGTTGAAGTATTTCCTTCCGGATCAAGTACTGCAGTATATCTTTGTAAGAAACCCTTCTTAATTCTATAAGTTGCTACCTCATTCCCTTTATATCCACTTAAATTATGTGCTTTATCTACAGCATCGCTTTTGTCACTGTAAAAATAATACTTATGATCATTAATTGTTTCTTCAAAGCTATCGTATCTACCATCCCAAAAATTCCTCCCATGGCTTGCAGCATCTATACCTCCACCAACACCACCTAAAACACCGCCAGTAAGTGCACCTATTCCACCTCCTATTACTCCAGCTGTTAATCCATCACCAAAACTTGCACCACCCATCCATGCATTACCTGCTCCTCCAGCAAAACCTGCTACAAAACCACTGGCTGCTCCAATTGCAGCTCCACTAAAAAAACTACTGCTAAAACTCGAACCAAGTATTGCCGCAACTCCTTGTGATGAACCTACAAAGCCAGCTCCAAAGGAAGCACCAGCCATTGAGGTAGCTATACCAGTACCAATTCCAGCACTTAAACCTCCAGCTATTGCTCCTATACCAAAATAACCCAAAGCATCCCCTAAATTATTTACTTTGCCAAGATTCATAGCAAGATTAATAGTTCCTGAAATTAAAGCTGGTAATAACCAAATAACCTCTCCACTCGGATCCGTATATCTCATCGGATTATTTAAGCAATAACTATATCGGTTAAAGTTTTGGGTATTATCGGGAGCTTGCACGTAGTTGTCGGGGCTTAGGAAGCGGCCCAATATGGGGTCGTACATCCTGCCGTTCATGTTTATTAAACCAAACTTATCTAAATGCTCGTGCCCGGTGTAACCCCGTGCAAAAAGATGGGGGGTGGCGTTAGGATCGGGTTGCTCCCAATCGTTAACATCGCGGCGGTTGCCCCAGGCATCAAAACTATATTGATCTACTAAATTACCTGCTTCGTTGGTTACCCTGTCGAAAGAGCCCAAAATATCGGTATGAATATAATACATACTGCCGGTGGTAGTTGTAGCATTGTTTATTTTGCGGTAAATAGCAGCCAAGCCATCGCCGGCGTAAATATAATAATCTTTGGTAATTTCACCTGTACTTGTGTTTTCTTCTTCCTCGTATTTACCAAAGGCAAAATACTTGCTAATGGTTTGGTTATTGTTATCATAATAGTAGGTTTTTCGACGGGAAAAATCGGGACCATAGGTAAAGTCAATAGTAAATTTTTCTTCATTTTCGTTAATATGCGACACTTTATTAAAAGAAGTATAATTTACTGAATGTACAGTATTAATAGTACCAGGGTTGTTTGCAATTTCCTTAACTGCATTTATTTGAGGAGGAAGATAAGTATAATCGCCTGCGTTGAATTTTCGGGTAATATTGCCGTAAGTATCAAATTGAGTGGCATAATTATAATTAGTATTGTGATTATTAATATTTGTCAAGCGATTTAAATAATCATATTGAAAATCTTCTTTTTGGAATGTTGGAACACTTTGGTTTGTTGGTATATTATCCGCCCTTGAAAGAATATTTCCAAAATCATCATATTCATAAACCCAAGCTTGAACAGGAACAGGAGTAGGCGTATTATTTATTGATGTATTAATTTCCAAAAGCCTGCCAGTGGTATTTTCAAAGGATTTAGAAGTATAACCCCCATTGCCCAATGCAAATTGAGTAGTATTTCCCATATTATCTTCTGCCTCGGTTCTCCAAATTAATGTATTCCCATTGACAGCATCAACCTTATTAAGTGCTTTCAATTGCCCGTTTTGGTATTCGTATTCAATGGCAAACCCATCAGGATAGGTTAAGGTTTTGAGTCTTCCACAATCATTTTCGTCGTCGTATCCTTTTACTTCTTCATAATTCTTAATGACGATACCATTGCACTCAATAGATTCTCTGCTTGTTGTTTTTCTCCCCCAAGGATCATACAAAAACGCATCTGTTATTTCTGTTATTACTGCTCCATTGTCCCAATGAGCTTTTACGCTGGAAATTTTGCCGCAATATTCGTCTTGTGGTTGCGAAGTTACAGGATTAACATCATATACATAGTCGATATAACCTTCATTTATCTCTTTTTTAATTATTCTGCCTAATTCGTCGTATCTCATCTTAGTAACATAAGTGTTGGCATCCGTTTGCGATGTAACTTGTCCATAAGCATTGTACACGGTGGTGGTAGTTCCACTATTGGGTTCGGTAATGCTAAGTCGGTTTCCTTGCAAATCGTAAGTAAAGGATGAAGTTGTATTTGGGTCAATGTTTACCGTTGCATTAGTTCCTTGTCCTGAAATTATTCCTAAAGCTGTGTTTTTTAATAAACCGGAACTATAATATGTATTTTTAACTGCGGTACCTATGCTAATATCATCTACGGTATAAATAGTTTGATTCAACGAATTGACTTTAGAGGCTTGCCCTCGTGAATTGCCATTTTTTAAAGTTTGAACTGTAGTGATTTTTCCGTTATAAATAAACTGGTTTATTGAATTATCAGGATTGTATTGATAAGCTTTTCTGCCGTAGGTATCATACAAAAAACCTGTTGAAGAAGTCGCAGCTCCTTCAAAATAAGGTAGAGAAACAGTAGCAATTCCACCTCTATCGTTGTATTCTTTGTTTACAAATATTTTATCTCCGTTAATATTAAAATTTTCTGTTTGCAACTCTCTTGTTAATTTATCATAATTGGTAATAGAAGGAGATTGAGGCTCGCATGAAGTAGTTGAAACGGTTTGGTAAAGAGCAAAAGCAGGGGTGGTTTGTGCAGGGTTTGTTATCCAATTACAACCAAATTCAGTATATGTACCACCTTCTGTAGTATTTATTATTTTCTTTAAACTTCCAAAAAAATCGTATTCATAATCAGTTATGATGTTGTTCTCATCTATTGTGCGTGTAATATTTCCATATTTAGGTTCGTATTCATTAGAAACAATATGATTCAAGGGGTTTATTTTTTTAGTTACAAACCTGCCTTTGGGGTCGTATTCATATTTGTTGATTATTTCAGGCAAAACGGGGTTTGTTGCGTTGGGTGCTTTAAGTGTCTTTTTCCACGGATTACCAAAATTATCAGGATTATCAGTAAGAGTGTTAATATAGTCATACTCAACAATGGTGCTATTAGGATCATTAGGGTTTGCAATATCATAAGGGTCTGTTGTTTCTTTTATGAGATTACCATTTATACTGTTGTATTCGTATTTCTTTTTCCTTACGTATGCTATGTCAGTAGTAATTTTCTTTGTTGTTCTGATAGTTTCAGGTTTATTAAGGCACCAATTACCACTGCTACTATAAGTACCTGCGCTGCTATAAATGAATTCCTCTAATTGAGAGAGTTCTTCCACATCGTTGCCACTTGTAATATCATAAGATGTGGTTTTAATTGTTTGAATATTTCCCCATTCATCATAGCCGGGATAATTTTTAGGAGGAAATTCTTTTAATATTTTATTATTTAATATAAGGTCTGTAGTAATGGAATAATCTAATTTTGGAAAAAACCTTTTATTTGTATAATCGGTAATGGAATAATCATAAGTATCATATGAAGCTACCATCCAATTTACCCAAGTTTGTGCATTATGAAGCCATTTAAAACAAAAATCATGATTTAAAGAATAATCTTTTATTACTGCAGAATAAATACTATTGTTATAGTCGCTGTTGCTGGTTGAAATTTTCCTAAATCCCAAAAAACCTTTACCTTTTAAATGTGCAGTAGCATCTTGATATTCATAAGTTGTAGTGCTAAACCCTCCAATTCCGTTTTCTATACTAAACGCATCCACTACTTTAAGTGAGCCAGCAAACTTTAAAAAAGGGTAGATTTCGTGTCCGTTATAATGATAAACCGATGTATTGTTTATAATTGGCTGATAGGAACATTGTACTCTAAAACCTAAACCATTGGTAATTTTATTAATTTTCCGGTCGTCGTCTAAATAAGAAATGGCAGTAACCACAGCATCGTGCCCAAAGCCAACAATATCGGCACGTCCATCACCGTTAACATCTGCCAAGGTTCTGATATGGTCAACAGAAATCCAGCCATCATCTGCTCCAAAACCACTTATTCCTCCAGCTGATATAAAGGAATGTCCTGTATTTACTCCAATACCAACACCTGGATGTCCAAAGCCGACAATATCTGGCAAGCCATCGCCATTTACATCGGCAAGATAACGTGGAAAATCTTTATTATTCGAATACCCGATATCTGTATCAAATTCTTCGTGCCAAGAAGTTCCTTGTGGAATAAATTGATTCAAGCCATTGGATAAAGCCACAGTAACGTTGCTATGCCCAAAACCGACAATATCAGCCATACCATCGCCATTTACATCCTGCACATACCTCGGAGTGGAGTTTTTATCCCAACTACCAGCACTTACATCATAGCAATAATTTCCAGAAAGCCATGATACAGGAGGAGCAAAACCTGTACCTGTTGACAAAGAAACATAGACGTCATTATGCCCAAAACCGATAATATCAGCCATTCCATCACCATTAACATCCGCCATATCCCTTACAAGTTGATTTGGATTATCAGGATGAAATTCGAATGGGAAATAAGGTATTGGAATCGAATAAGGAGGGTAAACCCAGTTTCCTCCTATACTTCCCCAAAAACCCATATCCCATTGGGGCGTAAGAACAAAACCTGTGCCCGTATTAATAGCAACTTCTACTTTATTATTGGCAAACCCAACTATATCTGGCAATTTATCTCCGTTTACATCTACTATAAATCGAGGATTTTCTGCATCATTTTCATAATCACCACTAGCAGGACAAAACCATGCTAATGATGATGTAATGTTAAAACTTGTTCCTGTAGATAAAGCAACAACAAGATTTTGGTGTCCAAACCCAACAATATCAACCATCCCATCCCCATTAACATCTGCCAGTTTCCGAGGGTGTGGTTCAATATTCCACCCACCCGAATTAACACAAAAGTTATTTAAAAGCCATGGCGTTGGCGAGTCATAGCCTTGTCCATTTGACAAAGAAACATAAACATCTGTATTCCCAAAACCAACAATATCATCTCTTCCATCACCATTTACATCTGCCATGTATCGAGGATTGTTTGCATGCCAATTCCCATTTGCCGGGGTAAAACTATATAAACTTGATAAATACCCAAAACCGTAAGACCCTCTCGTAGTATAATTAAAAACAGTAGGATTGTAGGAGTTAGCGGCATCTGGAGCTTGGCTGTCCCACTCAGTAATTGATTTTAATAAAGTTTTAAAATCATTTGCATCAGAATTATAATAATCAAATGTATATCTTCTAACCAACTCCCAATTGTTTTCATCATTCTTGTTTTTAATCTCTATATAATCTAAAATTTCTATTTGCGATAGTTTAGTTCCATAAATATAAGATATCCTATCTTTAGGTAAATCTGTATTATCGTTAGGATAGTCGCTTTTATAAAAAAAATGTATGGAGTTATATGGAGCAGTATAAGGTGGTGAATCGTTTCCTGTATATTTTATCTCGCATGGTTTAAATCTTCCAATACTATTCTCATTGGTATAAGAAAATACAATGAAATTAGTATTTGCATCAGAAATTTTATTCGCATGCCAAGCCAGAGTATTTTTAATCGAGCCGGGTAGCATTTGCCTCGAATCAGTGGTATTACCGTATTGAATAATTTTACCATCTTTGGTATGAACCACAAAATAATCGGGCTCATTTGATCCCGTAGTGCAATAAGAAATTATTTGTGAAAATGTTTCTACTTCAGTTCTGTATTCGGTACCATTTTCTCCGTTATTGCCGGAAATTGGTATTAAAACATTGCCATCTAATACAAAATGATCTGTATTATTAAATTTTAAACCCTCAACTTTGTTATCAAGATAAAAAGTTTTTGGCATCCGAGTAATAGATGAAAAGCCCGAAACTGTCCAGCCTTTACCCAACCATCCGTCACCGGATTGGCTATTATACTGGATTCCTACAGTAGGAACCATTCCACCCGAGCCTGGCGGTATCAGTATCGGGATAGAATAAACAGCAGCACCGTTATCATTTACACCATATTCGCCATTAATAGTTCCAACTATTTTTGTGAAATCTAAAATTGGTTCTTCGCCATTATCCGTTTCACTTGCATAAGCTGGCATTAAAAAGCTAGTAGGTGTTTGTTGAGAATTTGCATTTAATACAAACAGTAGCATCAGCATTAAAAGTACTTTTACATTTTTCATACGTTAATAATTTTAATCTTTAATATAAATATTAATTAAACAAAATGGTTAACTATTTCTTTTTGCAAAAATATAATTTTTTTAACTCTGAGAAAATAATAATACAATTTTTTTCTAATTTTTTTATTATTTATTCAATAACCAGTTAAACTCAGCTTAAAGATACTTCCTGAAAAATTCTATCAAAATAATAGCTGCCGCTATTACCGCAGCCATTCGTAGCAAAATAATAAGCCCTGATTTGAGCTTAATTTCAAAAGCTTTGATGAAGGATGCAATTGATATAGCGCAAATAAACCCCAATAATATTCCAGCGACCACGTCGCCCAAAAAGTGTATGCCCAAATAAACACGTGTGTATGCTATCAAAGGACAAACCACAGCATAAAACAAAAGCTCCGCTTTGTGTTCCTTGCGAAAAATCGCCAGCATGGTAAAAACAGCAGCTACCGTTGTGCTGTGACCACTTGGGAACGAATAGTGATACAACATATAATTAGCAACTGTATACACCTGCTCTTTAAATAAGTAAGGAGGGCGATGCCATTCGCTGAACACATTGTGTTTTAACAATTGAGCCAAAATACCCGATACAATAATTGCAATAAGCAACAGCATAAGCTGAAAAGGTTGCTTTTTGATAAGTAAAAAAATCAATACAACCGCCATAAAACCAGCATCGCCCAGCATGGTCAAAACAAGCATCGGATAATCGAGCCACGGCGAATGATAACTATTAAGCAGCAGAAAACTATCGTTATAGCCCTTTGCAAATAAAAACATCAAACCTATCAACCATATTATTAATATAGGTATAAAATAAAACCTGAGAAAATTACTTTGTTTGAATTGTGTTGCGATTTTATTCATTATGATAAGGTTCGTTTTTTAAAATTGTAAAAGCCCGGTACAGTTGTTCGGTAAACAAAAGCCGAATCATTTGATGCGAAAAAGTCATTTCCGATAACGACACTTTAAAATCAGCCTTTTCATACACTTTTTCGCTAAAACCAAAGGCTCCACCCACCACAAACATTAAATTTTTAATGCCACTGTTCATTTGTTTTTGCAGAAAACTTGCAAATTCCTTCGATCTGAAAGATTTTCCTTTTTCGTCGAGAAGTATTACAAAATCAGCTTTAGCAGCATGTTTCAAAATTTCGTCGCCTTCCTTTGATTTATAATCATCGGGAAGAAAATTCTTACTATTCTTCAATGAAGGAATTACAATTGTTTGATAATTTACGTAATGTTTCAACCTTTTTTCAAAAATTAGGATGCCATCTTTTAAATAATCGTCTTCGGTTTTACCCACCATTAATAATAAAACGTTCATAATTACGTTTTTAGTTAAAATTTTAAATTTAAACAGTTTGCATTCCAAAAATAATGTAAATTTGCATTAATCATTAAAAAAAAACAAAATAATTGAATTTGGCTGTTTTTTTGTAGTTTAAGTATTAAAAAAGAGTAATCATGAAAAAAATTGCAATCATCCTGACTTTTGTAATTGCATCAGGTTTTACATTAATTAGCTTATTACCTGAAAATTCGTTGGAAGATATTACAAAGAATGTAACCAATGCAATCCGCAAGGGAAGTGCATCTGAACTGGCTGTTTATTTTAATTCGAGCATTGATTTAACGGTTCCAGACAAAGAAGGCAGTTTCAGCAAAGCCCAAGCCGAACAAATTGTAAAAGATTTTTTTACAAAAAACACACCAAAATCGTTTGAAATCAAACATCAGGGAAAATCTGCCGATGGCAGCAATTACGCAATAGGAACATTGGTTACCAATACCGGTAATTTCAGAACTTATTTTTTGATTAAAAGCATTGCAAACAAAAGCTATATCCAACAACTACAATTTGATAATGACAAATAGGGAAACAAGGTTAAAGGTTAAAGGATATAAGGATAAAGTGAAAAGATTAAAGTGTTAAGTGTTAAGTAATCAAAAAATAATGAGAAATGACTATTGATGAAATAATTGAAAATGCACTTTTAGAAGATATTGGTGATGGTGATCACACATCAATTTCATGCATACCCAATGGTTCTTCGGGTAAAGCTAAGTTATTGGTAAAAGAAGATGGAATTATTGCTGGCATTGAAATAGCTCGTAAGGTTTTTGAAAAAGTGGATAAATCAGTTAAATTCAATCAACTTCTAAATGATGGAAACAAGGTAAAACCAGGCGATATTGTTTTTACTGTTGAGGGAAACCCTATTTCATTATTATCTTCAGAGCGATTGGCTTTAAATTTTTTGCAACGCATGAGTGGTATTGCCACAAAAACGCATCAAATGGTAAAACTCCTTGGTGGATTAAACACTAAACTATTGGATACCCGCAAAACAACTCCAAATCTTCGTTTGTTAGAAAAAATAGCTGTAAAAATTGGTGGTGGCGAAAATCATAGGTTTGGCTTATACGATATGATTATGATTAAAGATAATCATGTTGATTTTTCGGGAGGAATTAAAAATGCAATAACTAATGTTACCCAATATCTAGAATCTAAAAACAAGAATTTAAAAATAGAAATAGAAGTCCGTAATTTTGATGAGTTAAATGAAGTTTTAGCAATTGGAAAGATTCACAGAATTATGCTTGATAATTTTACACCAGAAAACCTAAAAAAAGCAGTTGGGATTATTAATGGACATTACGAAACAGAAGCTTCCGGTGGAATTACCGAATCAAGCTTGCGTCAATATGCCGAAACTGGCGTTGACTATATTTCTGTTGGCTCTCTTACACATCATATTAAAAGTTTAGATTTAAGCCTCAAAGCATACTAATTTTCGGAAAAGATTATTGGTTAAAAAGAAAAATAAATGATTCAATTCTCTCGCTATAACTTTGAAGAAATTTATCAGAAATTTATCGGTTGGAAACCAATATTTTTAATAATTAGTTTTTCAAAACGATTAGTCTTACCAGGTTTTGATGGCATTCCGTTTTATGATGTTTTTTTATTCTTCTTCAAAGGAATGCAAAAAGGTTCTATTACACAAAGAGCTTCTTCATTGTCGTTTAGTTTTTTTTTAGCATTGTTTCCTGCTATCATTTTCTTTTTTACATTAATTCCTTATTTACCTATAAGCAATTTTCAAACTACACTTTTTGAGATTTTACAAGCTTTTTTACCTTCAAATGCTTTTGAAACTGTAAAATCAACTATCAGCGATATTATTACAAACAAAAGAAGTGGCTTATTATCTGTAGGTTTTATAATGACTTTATATTTTGCAACCAATGGTGTAAATGCCATTATTGAAGCTTTTAACCAAACCTATCATACTGTCGAAAGCCGTTCGTGGATTAAACAACGATTAATTTCTATCTTCTTGGTAATTATTTTATCTTTACTATTAATAATTTCTATTTCGCTTATTACAATAGGTTCTTTTTTATTAAATTATTTAGTTGAATATGGTATCCTGAAAGGGCAAATAACTATTTATCTATTGTTTGTTAGTCGTTGGATTATATTAATGGCAATGCTGTTTTTTGGAGTATCTTTCCTATATTATTATGCTCCGGCAAAAAAGAAAACCTTCCGATTTATTTCAGCAGGTTCTACATTGGCTACTTTCCTTTCTCTTACAACCACCTTTGGATTTAACTATTATGTGGCTAATTTCTCAAAATACAATGCATTATATGGCTCCATTGGAACTTTAATCATTGTTTTGATGTGGATATATTTTAATGCAATCATTCTTTTGATTGGTTTTGAGTTAAATGCAAGTATTTCTTATGCAAAAAGGAAAGGGAAAGAAATTAAAGAATTAAAAATACAATAATGCTGCAGAAAATTAAAATACTAACGATTATAGGTACAAGACCTCAAATAATTAAAGCTTCGGCAATTAGTAGAACAATCAAAAAATACCATAAAGACACTATCCAAGAAATTATTGTGCATACTGGCCAGCATTATGACGCCAATATGTCGGAGGTTTTTTTTAAAGAATTGCAGATACCCCAACCCAATTACAATTTAAAAGTTGGATCTGGAACACACGGTGTTCAAACTGCCGAAATGATAAAAGGAATAGAAAAAATTATTTTAAAGGAAAAACCAGATTGTATGGTTTTATATGGAGATACAAATTCTACATTGGCAGGAGCAATAGCTGCTTCAAAATTACATTGTAAAATTGTGCATATTGAAGCAGGTTTACGTTCTTACAATAAAACAATGCCCGAAGAAATAAACCGAATTCTCTGCGACCATTGTTCTACTTTACTTTTTTCGCCTACACAAACTGGATACAATAATTTAATTAAAGAAGGATTTATAAAAAATAATCAGCCTCCATTTTCTGCTGATAATCCTAAAATATATCATTGTGGCGATATTATGTATGACAATACACTGCATTTCTCAGAAATAGCCTCCAAAAAAAGTGAAATTCTCAAGAAAAACAATCTTAAAAAAAACACCTACGCTTTAGCAACTATCCATCGAGATAACAATACAGATAATCCTGAGCGTTTGTCAAGTATTTTTAAAGCAATATTAAATATTGCTGGTAATAAAAACATAGACTATGTTATTCCTTTACATCCACGCACAGCTAAAATTTTAAAAGAAAATCTTTTTACAGATGTTTATAATCAATTAATATTGAGCAAGCACATAAGAATTATTGAGCCCGTTTCTTTCCTTGATATGATTGAATTAGAACAAAACTCAATATTGATAGTTACCGATTCGGGTGGTGTTCAAAAGGAAGCGTATTTCCTTCAAAAACCTTGTATTATTTTACGTCCACAAACTGAATGGGTAGAACTTACAGAACATGGCAGTTCGATAATTGCTGACGCTGACGAAGTAAAAATTATTAATGCTGCTAATATTCTATTAGCGAAAAATATAATTAACTTTCCGCCAATATTTGGGAATGGAAAAGCTGCTGATTTTATTTGTGATGAATTATTGAATAACTTTGGAAATACGGCAAAAGATAATTGATAATTAGTTTTTTAATGATAGCCTCACTTGAAGTGAGACTATCAATTAGCTTTTTATTTCTCCTTTGCCAATGCTTTTTCCCATTCCCATGCAGAACGCATCATTTCTTCCAGTGGGCGTTCGGCTTTCCAGTTGAGTTCTTTATTGGCAAGGCTGGTATCGGCATACACTGCTTCTACATCACCAGCACGGCGGGGAACTAATTCATATTTAATGGCAATTCCAGTTGCTTTTTCAAATGCTTTAATCATATCAAGTACCGAAATTCCAACACCAACTCCCAGATTGAAAACTTCAAAATCTTTATCGCTGCGTTTTTCAATGAGGCGATCTATCGCGTTAATATGAGCAGTTGCCACATCCACCACATGAATATAATCTCTAAGGCAAGTGCCATCAGGAGTATTATAATCACTTCCGAAAACCCTAAGTTTTTCTCGAATACCCATAGCTGTTTCGGTAATATAAGGAACCAGATGATGGGGAGGTCCATCCTGAAATTCACCTATCAATGCAGTTTCATGAGCACCTATAGGATTAAAATAACGCAGAGCAATACAACGGATATCAGTTACTTTGGTGGTGTCAACTAGAATATCTTCGCAAATTTTCTTGGTATTGCCATAAGGCGACATTGCAGGTTTTACAGGAGCAAATTCATCAACTGGCAAAGTATCAGGTTCGCCGTAAACAGTGCATGAAGAAGAAAATACAATATTATCTATCTTAAATTCTTTCATACATTTAAGCAAGTTAACCGTAGAAGCCAGATTGTTATTATAATACATCAGCGGTTCATCCACCGATTCGTTTACCAGCAATATTCCGGCAAAATGAATTACTGCATCTATTTTAGGATATTTGCTAAAGAAGCTGTGCATTTCATCAAAATTGCACATTTCCACTTTCTCAAATATCGGACGTTTGCCTGTAATTTTCTCAATACGATCAACCACTTCAATATCCGAATTCACCAGATTGTCGATAATAATCGGGTTATGTCCCCTATTCATCAGTTCAACCACTGTGTGCGAACCAATATAACCAATTCCGCCTGTAACTAATATGTTCATATAAATTGTATTTATTATGTTTAGTATCTCAAACCTGACAGGTTTTGAAAACCTGTCAGGTTTCATTAAATTATGTATTTAAAAAAGGATGATAATCGCCTTTTAAACCAATAGGCTCTTTGTGTCGGATATCATGTACAATCTGAATAGAATTGCGGGCTTCCGAAAGTCCGAAACCATTACCGGCAAGTATCTGCTGATACGATTGCGTATGCAAATCGGTAAAACCGCCACTGAATTCTATTTCCTGATTTTCCACAGTAATTGAACGATACGTACGTTGCCCCAATGCTTTAATATTTTCAGGAATATCATTAAAATCAATACTCAAAAACCAACGAACCCTGGCTTTTTCGAGCTGCATAAAGCCACCTGCTCTTGAAGTTTCGTAGCAATGAACAATATTTTCTTTAATGCCACCAAAAATCCAGGTAAGCATATCAAAAAAATGTACACCGATATTGGTAGCAATTCCACCCGATTTGCTGGTATCGCCTTTCCACGAATAATGATACCATCCACCACGGCTGGTAATATAAGCCAGATTAACATCATATATTTTACCCGATTTGTCGGCATCAATTCTTTCTTTCAAAGCAATAAGTGATGGATGCAAACGCAGTTGCAGGATATTAAAAATCCTTTTTCCGCTTTCTTTTTCCATGGTTTCCAAACTTTCAATATTCCATGGATTCAAAACCAGAGGTTTTTCACATATGGCATGAGCATCATTGCGTAGTCCTAAGCGAATATGTGAATCATGAAGATAGTTTGGTGAACAGATGCTTACATAATCTATTTTTTTGTCGCCTTTTCTTCTCAATTTATCCAGATGACGATCGAATCTCTCAGCTTCTAAAAAGAAATCTGCATTAGGGAAATAGCTGTCGATAATGCCCACACTGTCGAATTTATCAAGAGCAGCCACCAGATTATTTCCGGTTTCTTTAATGGCTTTCATGTGTCTGGGAGCTATATAACCAGCAGCACCAATCAAACCGAAATTTATTACTTTGTTGTTCATCATTAGCTGATTTTAATTACAATTCCGTTTTCCAATCTGTATCTTTCTTTGCTTTCAGGACAAACTGCAAAACCATCTTTATCAAATGTTAAACGTTGACCATATTCGCTCATCCAACCTATTTGACGGGCAGGATTACCAACTATCAGTGCGTATGCAGGAATATTTTTAGTAACTACAGCACCAGCTCCAATAAATGCAAATTCTCCAATATCATGTCCGCAAACTATAGTAGCATTAGCACCTATGGTAGCTCCACGTTTAACAATTGTTTTGGCATATTCACTTTTTCGATTTATTGCACTTCTGGGATTTATAACATTTGTAAAAACCATAGAGGGACCTAGAAAAACATCATCTTCGCAAATTACTCCTGTATAGATAGAAACATTATTTTGCACTTTCACATTTCTACCTAAAATTACTTCTGGGGACACCACAACATTCTGTCCAAAATTGCAACTTTCGCCAATAATACAATTCGACATTATATGGGTAAAATGCCATATTTTTGTACCTTTCCCAATTTTACAGCCTTCATCAATGATGGCCGTTTCATGAGCGAAAAATTCTTTTTCCATCAGGGTCTCTTATTTATTTACAAATTCTAGAAAACTATTGGTTATATATTTTAATTGTTCTTCGTCAAGCTCTGAATGCATTGGTAATGAGACCACAGAAGCACATAAAGCTTCGGTAATAGGAAAATCACCTGCATTATAGCGTGAATCAATGTATGCTTTTTGCAAATGTAATGGCACAGGATAATAAATCATAGCAGGAATTTCTTTCTCTGTCATGTGATTTATTAATGCAGCTCTGTCAATATTATTTAAAACCAAAGTATATTGATGGAAAACATGAGTTGAGTTCTTTGCAGTAATTGGGGTTTTAATTTTAGGATGATTAGCAAATGCTTTGTTATAGTAATTTGCAGCATAGTTACGGGCTTTGGCATATTCGTCTAAATTTTGTAGCTTAACTCTCAAAATAGCTGCTTGAATACTATCCAATCTTGAGTTAACGCCAATATAATCATGATAATATCGAACAACCATACCATGATTCACAACAATTCTCATTTGCTTATCTAACTCATCATCGTTAGTAAAAATAGCACCACCATCTCCATAGCAGCCCAAATTTTTTGATGGAAAAAACGAAGTACACCCAATGTGTCCGATAGTTCCAGCTTTTTTCTTGCTACCATCTTTAAAAATATAATCAGCGCCAATGGCTTGACAAGTATCTTCAATTACGTACAAATTGTGTTCTTTTGCTACTTCCATAATAGCTTCCATATCTGCACATTGGCCAAATAAATGTACAGGAACAATTGCTTTTGTTTTTGGAGTAATCGCTTTTTTCAACGATTCAATTGACATATTGAATGTGTCAGGATCAACATCTACCAAAACTGGTGTAAACCCTAATAAAGCTATTACTTCTGCAGTTGCAATAAAAGTAAAAGAAACAGTAATTACTTCATCGCCAGGTTTTATGCCTAAAGCCATCATAGCAACTTGCAATGCATCTGTTCCGTTTGCACATGGAATAACATGTTTTACACCGAGATATTTTTCCATATCAGCCTGAAAACCATGAACTGCCGGCCCATTAATAAATGCACAATTATCTATAACCTCTTGAATTCCTTTATCAACTTCGGGTTTAATTTTTTCGTATTGACTTTTTAGGTCAACCATTTGGATTTTTTTCATTTTCAATATATTTTTATAAAAAACTTTACACTTAATTATTAATGCAAAAATAAATAATATTTTGAACGCCCTACTATATTTTGAAATATAATTAATAATATGGAGTCTGTTATACTGATTTTTGTAATTTTGCGTTATCATTCTTTTAAAAATGGTTTTATGAAGAAATTTTTTATATTTTTTACCACATTATTATTATTCTACAACACCTCTGTCGTAGAAGCCCAAATTAGTTTAAAAGATTCTTCAGCTTTTGCTAGTTTAATTTCATTATCTTATTCTTATCAGTTTTCTGGAGGAGACTTAGCCGATAGATATGGAAATAACTCTACAATAGGTCCTTCGTTTTCAATAAAAACAAAAAGTAATTGGGTATTAGGGGTTGATTTTAATTTAATTTTTGGAAATGACGTTAAATTATATGATCAAATTGTAAATAGTATTGCTCCTTTGGATGGGAATGTAATTTCCAGACAAGGGCTTTTTACCGATGTTAAAATGTTTGAAAGAGGTTTTTCTGCATTTTTAAAAGTTGGGAAAATAATTCCAATATTCAAATCTAATCCAAATTCTGGCTTATTTATTATGGGAAGTGCTGGATATTTACAACATAATATTCGAATTGAAGTTGATAACAATAATACTCCACAATTAATGGATGATTATGCTCGTGGTTATGATCGATTGTCGAACGGGTTTGCAATAAGTGAATTTATTGGATATATTTATTTAAGTGACAGAAGATTAACTAACTTTTTTGCAGGCATTGAATTTACCCAAGGATGGACAAAATCAATGCGTGATTATAATTTTGACACCATGCAAAAAGACAATAGTCAAAAATTTGATAGTTTTATTGGAATTAAAATAGGTTGGGTTTTTCCAATATACAAGCGTTCTCCCGAAAAATTTTACTACAATTAGTATATGAGATTTTTTTACAATTTAGGTATTTATTTATACAATTTTGGAATATTTATCTATTCATTCTTTAATATAAAGGCGAAAAAATGGTGGGTTGGGCGTAAGAATATTTTGCAAAAAAGTGAATATTTATTCAATAAAAATGAGAATATTGCTTGGTTTCACGCAGCTTCTCTGGGTGAGTTTGAGCAAGGACGAACTGTAATTGAAAAGTTCAAATCACAACATCCTGAATTCAAAATCTTATTAACATTCTTTTCCCCATCAGGTTACGAAGTTCGGAAAAATTATGAAACCGCTGATTACGTTTTGTATTTACCAATTGACACTCCTTTTAATGCAAAGAAATTTATAGAAATACTAAATCCAAAAATTGTTTTTTTTATAAAATACGAATTTTGGTTTAATTATCTTAAAATATTACATGATAAGAAAATACCTATTTATTTAATCTCAGGGATTTTCAGACCCCAACAACATTTCTTTAAATTTTATGGAAATTGGTTTCGTAAGCAACTAAAACACTTTACACATTTTTTTGTGCAAAATGAGAAAAGCATGGAATTGCTACAATCTATTGGAATTTTTAATGTTAGTATAAGTGGCGATACTCGGTTTGATAGAGTATTTGAAATATCAACAATAAAAAAGTCGTTCCCACTTATTGAAAGATTTAAAGTATCATATCCTTTAATATTAGCAGGTAGCAGTTGGGAAGCCGACGAAGATATCTTAATTGATTTTATGAAAACGGGAAATGCTGATTTACGTTACATTATTGCTCCTCACGAAATTCATAAAGAACGCATTCAACAATTGCAGGAAAAATTACCATTACAATCACTCTTGTTTTCTGAACTCAATGAAACAAAGGTAGAAAATGCAAAAATACTGATAATAGACAATATTGGTATTCTTTCTCATTTATACCAATATGCCACTATAGCTTTGATTGGAGGAGGTTTTGGAAAAGGAATACACAATATACTTGAAGCAGCTACTTTTGGAATTCCGATATTATTTGGTCCTAATTATCATAAATTTTCGGAAGCTGTTCAGTTAATAGCAAAAGAAGGAGCATTTGAATTTACTGATAACAAGGATTTTAAATCAAAAATAGATCTTCTTTTAAACGACAAAAAATTATTGGAAGATGCGAAAAAAATCTGCCTAAATTATGTAAATGCAAATAAAGGAGCCACTGAAATAATTTTACAACACATTAATTTATAACAATTAGCAAGATTTTTTTATCGAATTTTTATAAAAATAAAAATAATTTTTTGGAAATTCAAAAATAATCGTAATTTTGCAGTCTTATTGAAGGAGGCGTCGTAGCTCAGTTGGTAGAGCAGAGGACTGAAAATCCTTGTGTCACTGGTTCAATTCCAGTCGATGCCACCACAAAGAAAGGGTTGGAAATATTTCCAGCCCTTTCTTATTTTAATTCAAAATGTTTTTCTTACTCAAGCTTTTCATTTAAAGATTTAAATCCTTGCCCCAAAATTTCGTTAGCATTAATTACTGTTAAAAATGCATTGGGGTCGATCTTGTTGATATATTCTTCTATCATAGCCAATTCCCTTCTGTTAACTACCGTAAAAATAATTTGTTTTTCAGCACCGTTATACATACCATTTCCCTTAATCATTGTTCCGCCACGATGAATGTCGTTTAAAATTTTTTCTCTAATCTCTTCATATTTATCGGAAATAATAAACAAAGTTTTATCATAGCTAATCCCTTGTAATACGATATCAACAACTTTTGAAATTATAAAAATAGTAATCCATGAATACAAAGGAATTCTCCAATCACCAAAAGCAAGTAAACTTGATAAAACAATTGTTGAATCTACAATCATTATTGATTGTCCCAATGGAAGTTTGGTATATTTTGATAAGATCATAGATATTACATCAGACCCACCACTTGTAGCTTTGGCTTTAAGAATTAACCCCACACCAAATCCTATAACTAAACCACCAAAAACACAAGAAAGCAAAATGTCATGAGATAATTTCAAGGGATCTCCTCCAAAAAAATAGGATAATGAGTCAACAAATATAGCTGTAAAAATAAATGTAACTACTGTCTTTACTCCAAAACGAGGGCCTAATATCTTTATCCCTATTATTGTAAGTGGTATATTAAAACACAAAGCCATTAAACCTACAGGAAGTCCAAAAAGATAGTGTAAAACAATGGCAATGCCATAAATTCCACCAGGTACAATTTTGTATGGTGTTATGAAAAAGACATAACCCATTGCAACTGCAAAAGAGCCAATAGTTACAAAGCTATAATCTCTAAACCATTTTTTTGAAAACCGTTTTTCGTTTTGAAGAAAAGTCATTTTTTAATTATTAAGCTGTTACTTTATCTTTTAAAGATTTGAATCCTTTTCCAAGAATTTCGTTAGCATCAATAACCGTTAAAAATGCATTTGGATCTATTTGATGTATAAATTCCTGAAGGATTGCTAATTCTCTACGATTAACTACCGTGAAAATAATTTTTTTCTCAGAATTATTAAACATTCCATTTCCATTGATAAAAGTACCGCCTCTATTTAAATCTGTTAATATTTTATCTCTTATTTCTTCATATTTATCAGAAATAATAAATATAGTTTTATCATAACTAACACCTTCTAAAACAACATCTATCACTTTTCCAGTAATAAATATTACAATCCAAGAATATAAAGGAATTTTCCAATCACGAAATACTAATAAACCGAGTAAAACAATTACAGAATCGACATAAATCATTAACTGTCCTAAAGGTAATCGAGTATATTTTGCAATAATCATTGCAATTATATCTGAACCACCTGAAGTTGCTTTGGCTTTAAAAATCAAACCTAATCCAAAACCAATCAATACACCACCAAATACACATGCTAACAATACATCGTTTGATAAGTCAATAGAACCATTAAGCATAGTTTTAGGGTTTTCATCACCAATTAGGAAGGTAAGCATATCCATAAAAACAGAAGCCAAGATCATACCAATAACTGTTTTTACACCAAATCGAGGTCCTAAAATTCGAATTCCTAAAATAGTTAGTGGGATATTCAGTGCCAAACCAAATAAACCAATAGGAATACCAGGTATTAAATGATGTACCACTATCCCAATACCATATACACCACCAGGTACGATATTGTAAGGATTAATAAAGAACACAAATCCAGCTGCAAGAATAAATGAGCCTAACACAATTAAACTATAAGCAATAAACCATTGCTTTGAAAATAGTTTTTCATTTGTAACAAATGCCATAATTTTTAAATAATAATTAGATGTAATTTTCTGAATTTCAGCAAAAAATAATAATTGTATATCCTTTGAAAAAGTGTGCAAAATTAGTAATTTTTACTTTATAAAACTATGTAGATTTTCAGATTTTTTTTCTTCTTTTTTGACAGAGTTCAACAAATAGAATACAAAAAACTAGAAATAGAGCTTTAATAAAGTTTTTTTTTTACTTTTGTATGCTTGAAAAAACCTCCTAAAAAAGGGAATAGTTTTATATAAATAAATGATTTTAAATATATTAAAAATCATTAACTTTTAAAAATATTATAAAAAGATGGATAATAAAGACGCAAAATTGTTTTCAGAATTTCCCCAAATAAGTACTCAGGAATGGGAAGCAGTAATAAATGCCGACTTAAAAGGTGCTGATTATGAGAAAAAATTAGTTTGGCAAACATTGGAAGGTATTAAAGTAAAACCTTATTATCGTACCGAAGATTTGGAAAATCTTTCATATCTGAAAGCCAATCCTAACGAAGCTCCTTTTGTTAGAGGAAATAAAACAAACAATAATTGCTGGGATATACGTCAGGATATTGATGCTAATGACATAATTAAAGCAAATAAAGTTGCACTAGATGCCATCAAAAGAGGTGCAACTTCAATTGGTTTGAGAGTAAAAGAAGTAAAAACTCAAGCCGACATGACTGCTTTGTTGAATGGAGTTGATGTTACAAAGGTGAAAATTAATTTTATTTCATCACGATCTTATCCTCAAACATTAGATTTGTTTTTGGGATTTTTAAAAGCAAACAATATAGATAGTAATAAAGTTTTAGGTTCTGTTAACTTCGATCCTTTTAGTTATTTATTATTACATGGCGATTACTATACAACCTTCGAAAACAATTTAACTGAAGCAGATTATCTTATACGTTTATGTGAAAAATCTTTACCAAACTTCAAGGTAATTACAGTAAATGGACATTTTTTCCACAACGCAGGTGCATCTCTTGTGCAGGAATTAGCTTTTACTCTTGCTTCTGCCAATGATTATCTGTATCAATTAATTAGCAAAGGAAATAATATTGATAAACTTACTCCAACGTTTGCTTTCTCTTTTGCAATTGGTTCAAATTATTTTATGGAGATTGCAAAAATAAGAGCTGCTCGTTTGCTGTGGGCAAAAATAGTGGAACAATATAATCCAAGTAGCGAAGCCTCAAAACAAGTTTTTATACACAATACCACATCAATGTGGAACAAAACAGTTTACGATCCTTATGTAAACATGTTGCGTACTACTACCGAAGCAATGTCGGCAGCCATTGGAGGAGCCGACTCTATTACAATACTTCCTTTTGATGAATCGTTTAAAGAAACAGATGATTTTTCAACTCGTATTGCCCGTAATCAACAGATTATACTTAAAGAAGAATCGTATTTAGATAAAATTGTAGATCCGTCAGCAGGCTCGTATTACATTGAGAATCTAACAAATTCTATTGCAAGCTTTGCATGGGAACTCTTTAAAAAAGTTGAAGAAAAAAGTGGTTTTGCTGAAGCTGTAAAAGCTGAATTTATTCAAACAGAAATTGAAAAAACGGCACAAATTCGTGATTTAGAATTGTCGAGTCGCAAAACAACTATTTTGGGAACCAACCAATACCCAAATTCAACAGAAACAATGCTTGATAAAATTCAGGAAATTGAAGAGGATATTACCGAAAAGCCTTCAAAATATAAAAAACTTAAGATATATCGTGGTGCAGAGCCTTTTGAAGAGCTTAGGTTGGCTACAGAAATTTATGTGAATGAAGGTAATAAAAAACCAGCTGTGTTCTTATTAACTTATGGTAATTTGGCTATGCGTAAAGCAAGAGCAACATTCGCCACAAACTTTTTTGGATGTGCAGGATATGAAATTATCGATAATAATGGTTTTAGCTCAGCAATTGAAGGCGCAAAAGTTGCATTGGATTCAAAAGCAGAAATTGTTGTTATTTGCAGTTCAGACGAAGAATACATCGAAATAGTTCCTATCATTGCTTCATCTCTAAAAGTTGGCAATCCGGATATCAATATCACTTTAGCCGGTTATCCCAAAGAACAAATTGAGGAATATAAAGCCTTGGGTATAGATGAATTTATACATGTTAAATCAGATGTAATTACTACAATAAAAGCATATCAGGAATTTTTAGGTATAATGTAATTGTTGTTTAATAATTTTGAATAAAAAAAGCAGTTCTGTGATCAACAGAACTGCTTTTTCTATAATATTTGAAACCTGCTTATATAAAAGAAGCTGCTAAACATTAATCTTCTTGCTATTTTTTGAAATATAATAACTTAATTCGTAAAGCAAATATAGAGGTACCGAAACAATTATCTGGCTGAACATATCAGTGGAAGGGGTTATAAAACCTGCAATAATAAAAATAATAATAATTGCATACTTCCTTTTCTTTCTTAAAAACTGAGGGGTAAGTATTCCAATTTTAGTTAGAAAAAAAATAAGAACAGGCAACTCAAAAACAAGCCCCATTGATAATGAAAGAATAGACAAGGTAGAAATATAGGAACTAATTGTTATATTATTTATTATCAGCGAACTTAATTGATAGGAAGCTAAGAAATTAATAGTAAGTGGTGCAATTACATAATACCCAAATAAAACTCCTATTGTAAAAAGACTGGAAATATAAAAAACAATTCCTTTTGAGTAATGTCTCTCTTTTTCAGTTAAAGCAGGTTTGATAAAACGCCAAAATTGGTAAGTAATAAAAGGAAACGCAAGAATTATTCCAACAACAAAAGAAATCAGCATGTGATAGCTGAACTGTCCACCCAATTCGATATTGATTAACTGCAAAGGAATACTGGTAATGCAAAGATCCGGCAGGTTTAGCAAAACAGCCAATTTACATAAAATCTTATAGGTAATAAAGGAAGGTTCGCTAGGAGCAAGTATTATTGAATCAAAAACAAAACTTTTATAAGAAAAAGCAATGATTGAAAATAAAAAAATAAAGAAAATTGATCGGATTACATAAACTCTAAAAACATCAATATGATCCCAAAAAGTTAAGTCTTCAGCTTTTTTTTGAATTGAACGAGCCAAAAATTTAAACATATATGTTATTTTTTTTCGTTTTTCAGCTCTTCGTTTTCTTTTTTATCATCATTGATAATTCCATCTTTTGCTTTATTAAACTCGTTGATTCCTTTACCAATACCACGCATAAGCTCAGGTATTTTTTTACCACCAAACAAAATCAGAATAACAATGGAAATTAGAATAATTTCCTGACCACCAATAATTCCTAATAGTACCATGATTTATATTTTAAGTTAATTAAGGTTCTTAAATTTTACTACAAAAATACGATATATTATTTTCTACAACAAGTGTTTTGAAAAAGACTTTCAATTAATTCGTTATGGAAGATTCTGTTTTTGTTACCTGATTAAAGTAAGTGAACCTGTTTTGTTATATTCTTTGCCTAGGAAATCTTTATAATAAACACAATATACATAAACACCCGAAGGGGCTTCTTTGTTTATATAATTGCCGTCCCAGCCAATATCAATATTTTGTGAAGAAAACATCATTTGTCCCCATCTGTTGTAAATAAACATTTCAAATTTAACAATACCTTCTCCATAGGCTTTAAACACATTGTTTAAGCCAGTATTAACCGGTGTAAAAGCATTCGGAATATAAATCTTCATCTCAGGATAAATAACCACTTCCATACTTGCAGAGTCAATACAACCACTGGCATTGCTAACTATTAAAGTTACATGGTAGTTTTGTGCAACTAAATTGCTATATGTATGATAAAAATCACGAATATTTGTAGTAAAACCATCGCCTGTATTCCATAACCAGGAGTTACTTCCCGAAGATCCATCAATAAAGTGAACTATTGATTCAGATATAGGAACCGGATTAGGATTTGCTATAATACTTGCATAAAGCAATGGATAAACAATTACTTGAACCGAATCGTTTACTTTACAGCCATGTGAATCGTATGCTGTAACTTTATATAAAGTAGTCCTTAAAGGCTTAACAATTGGGTTATGCAATGTATCTTGCTGAAACAATGATGGGTCAGATATATTTGGTTTCCAAAGATATTTTTGAGCTCCCATAACATTTAATTGCACAGATTCGCCCGAACAAACAGCGTTAGGATTTGCAGAAACAGAAATTGTAAAGCTTGGAAAAACAGAAACCAAAACAGAATCTTTTGCTGTTTGATTACATTTATCTTTTAGCGTAACATAATAATATGTAGTGACAAGAGGGCTAACAATTCGATGGGTATTGATATCACCATTATCCCAGGTGAAAAGATAAGGAAGAACACCTCCACTCCCACTTACTGAAATTGAAGCATTATTCATTCCGCAAACGATAGTATCACCAATGGCATTTGTAATCAATGGTAAATTAGGCAAAATATTAATTATTAATGTATCATAACCACAAATAGATGTCTTGATGATCAATTTAATAAATTTTGAAGTAGTGAAACTTGCATTGTTATAAGGTGCAATGGTTAATAAAATAGAATCGGTATTAGCAGGAATATAAACAGTATCTGGGATGCTAGGATAATCAACACCATTAATGGCAGTACCTTGTTTTATAATTTGAACTGGATAATTATAATTCAAATGATTAGGCAATTTGAGCTTAATCAAAGCATTATTGCAACCTCTAATCATTGCTGTATCAGATGAATTAGGGTTTGTATATGTTTTGCTTACTATCAGCTGAGGACTTATAAAGCTATTAGCTTCTAAAAACACCCCAGAATCATAAATATCATTAGAAATATCGCATATCGCAATTTTAATATGATAAGTTGAACAAGGCACTACTTTTGCCCAAGCTGTTAACGGGACTGTAGCACCTAAATAGGTTAAATTTTGGCTGAGTGTATGGTAATATTGAGAATAATTCAGATTACAAGGGCTGGTAGGATTAGGACTCGAAACGCCACTATTAATAGTATTAATGCTCACAGGAAGGTTAGTCCCCGGCACTAAAGCAATATTCTTATTTATATAATTTCCACCAGCGGGATTAGCACCCGAAATAAAGAATCCAAAAACGTCATCATAAACTGTACAAACTGCTGTTAAATATTCATTTGAAGCAAAAACATATCTGAATTTTACAGTGTCTGAACTTGGGATAAAATCAAATTCAAGTCGTGCAATATCTCGAAGTGGTTTCCCTGGCTTTAATGATTGAAGCTGAGGATCTGAAATAATTTGAGTTCCAGTAATACCAAAGGTTAAAGTACCAATCGGTGCAGTAGCAACCTGAACACCTCCGGTTGCAATCGTTAAACCAGTTCCAAAACCTAAATTAGTAGGATTACTTCCTGTCGAAAAAGATCCGATTTGATTAGATGCTGTTATTATATTTGGAGAATCGTTAAACTTAACGTTGCTTACAATTACTCCATTTCCAACTAAAAAGTTCTGAACCAATTGCTGGGGAGTCATTCCAATCCCATTTGAAATTGCTACTTGTGAATAGGAATGCAAACAAAGTATTGATAGAAAAATATTTAAAGCAATAATTCGCTTTTTTATAATCATAAAAAAATATTAGATATATAAAGAAACAATGTAATTCTTTATAAGTTGCAAAATTACAAGATTTTCAGTTAATGTTACAGAAATTAACAATTTGCTTTTAAGCAAGATTATCTACTGATAATATCGTGTGTTTTTAATAATTTAAAACTTAATGGGGTTAGTTTTCAACTGCCAGGTATAGCCTCGATGAGTTTTCTTGTATATTCCGAGCTAGGATTACGATAAATAGCATCAGCTTCGCCCATTTCCACTATTTCGCCATATTTCATTACTATCATTCTGTCCGACATAAATTTCACAACAGAAAGATCATGTGAAATAAAAATGTAGGTAAATTTAAAATCAAGTTTCAATTCATTCAATAAGTTTAACACTTGAGCTTGCACCGATACATCTAATGCAGAAACCGATTCGTCGCAGATAATAAATTCAGGATTTAATGCTAATGCACGGGCTATACAAATTCGCTGTCGCTGCCCACCCGAAAATTCATGGGGATAACGATTAAACTGATTTTCGTTCATATTTACCCTTTCAAGTATTTCAATAACGCGATTTTTGCGAGCTTTGTCAGAATCCATAATATTATGAACTTTCATTGGTTCCATAATGGCACTTCCAATACTAATTCGTGGATTTAAGGAAGAATAAGGATCTTGAAAAATAATTTGTAATTTTTGCCTGAAAGCCCGCATTTCAATATTGCTTAGCAACGAAAGATCTTTGCCTTTGTAAATTATTTGTCCGCTCGAAGCGTTTATTAATCGCAAAATACTTCTGCCTAAAGTGGTTTTTCCACAACCCGATTCGCCTACCAGCCCAAGGGTTTCTCCTTCATATACATCAAAACTAATATTATTAACGGCTCTAAAATGTTTGGTGATTTTTCCCATCCAAGATTTTTGAGTAGGAAAATCGACACTGATATTTTTTATTTGCAGAATAGGAGGTTGTTCATAAAGAATATGTTGATTATATTCCCTTTCAGCTTGAGTAATTTCAATAGATTTGAAATTGGTATGATTCATAAAATCGTCCACTGTTGGCAAATGAGCAAGACGCATTCCTAATTTCGGGCGACAAGCCAGCAGTCCTTGTGTGTATGGATGTTGAGGTTTGTTGAAAATTGATTTAGCATTTCCTTGTTCTACAATATTACCTTTATACATTACCGCCACATTATCCGCAATTTCTGCAACTACTCCCAAATCATGGGTAATAAAAATAACAGACATTCCATGCTTTTGCTGTAAGTTTTTTAGGAGTTCGAGTATTGTTTTTTGAACTGTTACATCCAAAGCGGTAGTAGGTTCATCAGCAATAAGTAGTGAGGGTTTACACGAAATTGACATGGCAATCATCACCCTTTGTTTTTGTCCTCCTGACAATTCATGAGGATAACGATTAAAAACTTCATCAGGTTTAGGAAGCAAGACTTCAGTGAATAATTCTATGGTTTTAGCTTTGGCTTCTTTTTTATTAATTTTTTGATGAAGCAAAATAGCCTCCATAACTTGCTTTCCGCATTTCATTACCGGATTTAGCGATGTCATAGGCTCCTGAAATATCATCGCTATTTCATTACCACGCCACCTGCGTATTTCTTTTTCGGTAAGTTTCAATAAATCCTGACATGATTTATCTGTTTTCTGAAAAATAATTTCCCCTGAAGCTATATTACCGGGTGGACAAATTATAAGTTGCATTATTGCCAAAGAAGTAACCGATTTTCCGGAACCAGATTCGCCTACGATACCTAATATTTCACCTTTTTTTAGTGAAAATGAAATGTCGTCTACAGCTTTGTGAATTCCGTTTTCGGTTTTAAATTCAACCGTAAGATTGCTGATTTTTAATAATTCCTTTTCCAATGAATGTTTTTATAGTTATAATTGAAAAGTAAAATCAGAAAACCTGTTTCTCACTTTATTGTGAAAACAGGTTTTCTGTAAATATAATTTATAAAATACTACTTTTCTACTTTTCTAATAGAGTCAATAATGGTTCCGTCCACCCATTTTACAACAGCAACAATTTCATCACTCAGTTTGGGTTTAGCTGCTTTGCCACAAATTCTCTCAGCTTCTTCTTTTAACTCTTGAATAGTTCTGATTGGTAATTTTGAATTTTTCATTTTCTCAATCAAATCTGTTCTTTTCGGATTAATTGCAATACCCCTTTCTGTAACAATAACATCTATCAATTCGCCTGGGCCGCAGATGGTAGTAACTTCGTCTAAAATTACAGGAATTCTATCACGGAATAATGGTACAGGAATTATTGTACATTTTGCATGTAAGCAGTTTTGCCAGCCACCTATACCATGTAATAAATATCCATCGGAATGAGTTACTACGTTGGCGTTAAAGTTAACGTCCACTTCAGTTGCACCTAAAATAACAACATCCACCATTGATGAAAAATTCCCTTTACCATGATAGTTATAACTTGTGAAAGGGCTTGTATTCACATGTCCTTCGTTTTCTCGCATCGAACGTACACCATCCAAATCAAAGGTTTGTCCATCAAGTATATAATCAAGCAGACCGTCTTCCAGCATTTTAACTAAATATTTATTGCTTCCTCCTCTTGCCCATCTTGATTTCATACCACGTTCCTTAAGGATTTCTGCAAAATAAATACCTATCGAAAGGGCTGTACCTCCAGCTCCTGCTTGAAAAGAAAACCCATCTTTGATAATTCCGGCTTCATCGCAAAATTGAGCAGTCCATTCAGCTAACAATAATCTATCGGGACTTTTAGTAACTTCTGTTGTGCCTGAAACAATTTTTTCGGGAATGCCAACTTTATCAACAACTACGACATAATCAACATAATTACCTTGTATTTGCCATGGAATACATGGAAATGGAACTAAATTGTCGGTTACCACTACCACTTTGTTTGCATATTGAGAATCAGCCAGTGCAAATCCTAACAAACCACATGCAGCAGGTCCACGATCACCGGTCGCATTACCAAAAGCATCAGCAGTGGGAGCAGCAATAACAGCAATATCAATAACCACTTCCCCATCCTGAATTGCCTGATAACGACCACCATGAGAACGCAAAATCCCCAATCCTTTCATCTTTCCTTCTGAAGTAAATCGGCCTAATGAGCCATTCATACTTCCTTCGATATGATGAATAGTTCCGTCAGCTAAATATTCTGTTAAAATCGATTGGCATTCAAAAGAAGCGGATGGAACCCAAACCAAATCTTTTATTCCCAATTCTTTTGCGATTTCAAAAATCTGAATTGCAATCAAATCTCCATTGCGAAAATGATGATGAGTGGAAATAACCATCCCATCACGTAAACCTGAATTTATCAATGCATCTTTTAGTGTAGGAAGGGTTTTGTTTCCATCAGCAGGATAATCGATGCAAGAAGCAATTTGTGGTGCATATTTTCGCCCAACAGGTTTATATTTGCCTATGCCCATAAAAGGATGTTGTGTAACTCCGTTGACTTCTGTAGGAACTAAACGACCTACTGCATTTTCAACTACTTTATCGTATTTTTTCATGCTTCATTCCTCCAATCTTTTGATAATTTACCCATATTTATAGCTAAATCTATTGTTTTTATTGCTCTTTTTACTACAGGAGGGTCAATCATTTTTGTACCAAGTGAAACTACGCCTAATCCTTTGGCAGTGGCTTCATCAAATGCCAGAACTATTTTTTTTGCTTTATCAATTTCAACACTATCAGGTGCAAAATATTCATGTATAACTTTTATTTGTCTTGGATGGATACATCCCATTCCATCAAATCCCAATGCTTTTGATTTCAAAACATTTTCTTTTAGGGCATCCATGTCAGCTATATCAGAAAAAACAGAATCAATAGGTTGTAGCCCTGCAGCACGACAAGCATTAACCAAAACAGAACGTGCAAAGAATGATTCTGTAGCTTCGTTGGTTCTTCTGGTGCCTAAATCGGCAGTGTAATCTTCTAAACCTATTGCCATTGAAACAATATTTGGTGCTGATAGTGCAATTTGATAAGCATTCATAACGCCTTTAGCACTTTCTATAATTGGCATCAGCCAAATTTCATTGGTAATATTGTGTTGTTTCTTTAAATCGTTGATGCGATTATTTAAGGTGTGAATTTGATCAGCATCTTCACATTTAGGAACTAAAATCAAATTAACATTGTTTGGCACAACATAATCAAGATCTTCCAACCCTTGTGGAATTTGATTGATACGAACCATGCGCTCTGCACCATAAAAATCTATTGCTCTAAGTGCATTTCTAACCAAGAATCTTGCTTCAAATTTTTTATCGGTAGCTACAGCATCTTCTAAATCAAGAATAATACCATTAGGCTTATGAATTCCTGCATTCAACATCAAACTAGGGGAGTTGCCCGGCAAATAAAGCCTTGAAAATCGGTTTCTATCTTTAGTGGTTGAATAATTATTTTCTGCATACATTTCAGGAAGGTATACTTTATCTGTCTTTATTAGCATTTTGATTGCAGCTTCTATTCTTGCTGTTATCACACAGTCAATTGCTCCAGTATCTTCAATTAAAAGCTTAGCATTTTTAATATCGAAGTAATTTAAAACAGAAACGACTGTTTTTTTTATTTCTTCCCCAAAAAAAACTGCTACTTTGCTTTGAATTTCAGTTTGTAAACCACCAGAACTTGTAAGCTCAAGGGTAACAAAGCAGTCGGATCGAATACCCTTTCCTTTATTTCCTGCAATTGCTATTTTTTCATTGCTAAATTCCATATTATTTATAGTTTAATTATGTGTCAAAAGTAAAGTTTTTATCGGAAGTTTTATATGAATTTAAAAAAAAATCAAAAAAAAGAGAGGTAGATAAGTACCTCTCTTTTTCATCTGTGTTTTAAAGAATTATTGAACAGGAGCTGTTGCTGTATCAGCAACAACAGTTGTAGAATCAACTGGAGTTTCCATAACAGCTGTAGAATCAGTTGTTGTTGCTTCTTCTTTTGCACCAGTACCACAAGCAGAAATTACTAACATTCCTGCAATTAAAAATAATCCAAAAAATTTTTTCATGATGTTTTGATATTAAGTTATTGATTAATTAACGTACAAAATTAAGCATAAAAACAATATAAAAAACAAAAAAGGGAAAATATTTCTATTTTCCCTTTTTTGTTTCTGCTAAAAAGTAAATTATTTTTTACCTTTTTTTGCTGGTTTTGCTTCAGCTGCAGCAATAGAATCTTCGATTCTTTTTGCTTCAATTTGTGCTAATGAATCAGCAACAACTTTTTCAGCATTTGCAATAGAATCAGCGATTCTAGTTTGTTCAACTTGTGCAATTGAATCTTGAATTTTTTGTTCAGCTGCAGCTTTTTCTTCAGCGCTTGGTCCGCAAGCTACGAATGCAAACATTCCAGCAACTGCGATTACAGATAATAATTTTTTCATTTGTTTTTACTATTATTAAAATTTGATGCAAAATTATAAAAAAAAATCATATAAAAAATATTTTTTTTATTTTTTTTAAACAAGTAACTGTTATTAAATTCTTTCAATGTCTTGTTTTTTTAGAAATATATGAAAAATGCAGGTTTATAAAGAATAAAATATTCAACTGTATTTTGTATTTTTGCATCAATATGATAATAAAATTACGCCATTTATTCAAACAAAGAAGCTATAATAGCTATGTAGCAGTCGTATTGAATGTTTTAATTCTTATTTTTCTCTTTACAATCTCTAGAATTGTTTTTTATACTGCCAATTTGCAACTTTTTAAAGAAATTAGTTTTCTTGATTTTTTTGAAATACTTGCTGGAGGAATTCGCTTTGATATAGCTTCTATATTTATGGTAAATTTTGTCTATATTTTATTGCAGATAATTCCTCTAAAGCTAAGATTTAAAAAATGGTATCAAAAAACCTTGCAAATACTATTTTTTACAACAAACAGTATTGCGTTGATAAGCAATTTTATAGATGTTGTTTATTTTAGGTTTACCTTAAAAAGAATAACCAGTGATATTTTTAACTTTTTATCGGTAGGCGGCGACTTTAATAAATTAATTCCTCAGTTTATTGCTGATTTTTGGTATATCCCTCTTATCTGTATTGTTTTTATCATCGCATTTATCAGATTATCAAATATTATTAAAGTAAAAGATATTGTTGCTTCAAAATTAAAGTATTATTTATCTCAAATAGTAATCTTTATTATTACAATGATTTTACTTGTAATAGGAATACGTGGCGGCTTACAACTGAAACCCTTAGAAATTATAAATGCAAGCAAATATGCCGAAAACAAAAATGTTCCATTGGTATTAAACACACCTTTTACTATTATCAAAACAATTGGACTTCCGGCTTTGATCAATAAAGTTTATTTTAATAATACAAACGATTTAAACAAAATATATAATCCTGTATGTGTAGTAAATACAGAGGATAGTGTGCATGATTTTAGAAAGTTAAATGTAGTAATTATTATTCTGGAAAGTTTCTCACAAGAACATATTGGAGCTTTAAATAATAATAAAGGATATGCTGGATTTACGCCATTTTTAGATTCATTGATTAAAAAAAGTGTGTATGTAAAAGGGTTTGCTAATGGAAAACGTTCAATAGAAGGTATTCCAGCTATTTTGGCTGGCATTCCTACATTGATGAATGAAGCGTATATTACTTCGATGTATGCCGGAAATAAAATAAATAGTTTAGCCAGTTTATTAAAATCAAAAGGCTACAATACATCATTTTTTCACGGTGGCAGCAATGGAACTATGGGTTTTGAAGCCTTTACAAAAATTGCTGGATTTGACACTTATTATGGCAGAGATCAATATAATAACGAAAATGATTATGATGGAAAATGGGGAATATGGGATGAAGCATTTTTACAAAACTATGCAAAACAACTAAACACAATACCTCAACCCTTTTTGTCATCTATTTTTACACTTTCTTCGCATCATCCATATAAAGTGCCAGAAAAGTATAAAGGAAAGTTCAAAAAAGGAAATCTCAAGATTCAGGAAAGTATAATGTATGCTGATTATTCATTGAAAAAATTCTTTGAGACAGCTTGTAAAATGCCTTGGTATGATAGTACTTTATTTGTTATAACCGCCGATCATACTTCGGAGGCTTATTTGGATTATTACCAAAACAATATTGGAATGTATGCAGTTCCAATCATCTTTTACATGCCAAATACCAAATTTAATCTAAATTGCAATCAAATAGGACAACAAATTGATATTATGCCTTCTATTTTAGATATTTTGCAATTTGATAAGCCTTATTTTTCGTTTGGAAACAGCGTATTTGATATAAGAAAAACACATTTTAATATTTCTTATTTAAATGGAGAATATCAATTAATAAAAGATAATTTTGTTTTGAAATTTGATGGAGAAAACTCATTATCAATGTATAATATAAAAAATGATTCGTTACTAAAACATAACTTGATAAATAAAGAAGTTTCTCAAAGAAAAGAAATGGAGATATTTATAAAAGCCATTATTCAGCAGTATAATAACAGATTAATAAACAATAAAATGGAAGAATAGCTGGAAGAATAGTTGGAGGACGGAAGTCTGAAGACGGAAGACAGAAGTGGCGAAAAAAAAGCGAATGTCTGTAATGCAATTTTTTTGAGGTCTGTCTGTGAGTATTAATTTTATAAATAAAAAAATATAAATAACGTTATCTTAGTAAGATAAAAAAAAAGTAATCATTGGAAAAGCAAAAAATTGTTTTTGTAATCAATCCCATTTCGGGAATGGTAAAAAAAGAAAATGTTGGTAATCAGATATCTTTATATATCGACAAAGAAAAGTATGATTATCAAATAATTAATACCGAATACGCTACACACGCTATTGAAATAACTGCACACGCCGTTAGCAATGGTGCGGATATTATTGTTGCTGTTGGTGGTGATGGTTCAGTAAATGAAGTTGTTAATGGGCTAAAAGGAAGTAATGTAAAATTAGGTATTATTCCATTAGGTTCCGGCAATGGTTTGGCAAGGTTTTTAAAAATTCCTTTTCAAATAAAAACGGCTATTGAGGTGTTAAATAAAGGCAATTTTACAGCTGTAGATACTGTGAATGTTAATGATAGAGTATTTTTAAGTATTGCAGGAATTGGTTTTGATGCTTTGGTTGCCAAACGTTTTGCAAAATATCACAAAAGAGGTTTTTGGTCTTATTTTACAATAGCTACCAAAGAATACAGAATGTATCGTCCTAAAAAATATCAACTTACACTAAATGGAGAAACCATAACACAAAGGGCTTTGATGATAGTTTTTGCCAACTCCGACCAATTTGGATACAATACATCCATTGCTCCACATGCATTGATAAATGATGGATTGATAGACGTTTGTATTTTTAAAAAAATACCTACTTATAAAATGCTGTTTTTTATACAATTACTATTTTTAAAACAATTGGACAAAACCAATTATCTTGAAATTATTAAAACCGACGAATTGTGGATAGAACGTAAAAGAAACAAAGTTGTTAATATTGATGGAGAGCCTGTTAGGCTTACAAAAAATTTACATGTTAAAGTAAATCATTTAGCGTTAAACGTAATAATTCCTTAAATTATGGCAAAAAAAGATAAACCCATAGGAATAGTTTATTCAACCAACCCCGATTTTCAATATCAGTTTGATAAAGAAAATATAACTGAAACCTTACCTCCCAAACAGCAAAACTTAAAAATATTGTTGGATAAAAAACAAAGAGGCGGTAAAAAGGTAACGCTAATTACAGGTTTTGTTGGTACAGAAGACGATTTGAGTGATTTGGGAAAAATGCTTAAAACCAAATGTGGCGTAGGTGGCACAGCCAAGGATGGCGAAATATTAATACAAGGCGACTTTAGAGATAAAGTATTGGATTTACTATTGAAATTGGAGTACAAAGCGAAAAAAATTTAATATTTATCAGTGCTATACATTTAAATTTTGGATATATAGCTTTGATTTTGAAAGAGGTATGAACTAGTTAGTGGCAATGAAAAAAGAAAAAAATGAGACAAATACTATCTATATTATTAATTTTCTTAAACTTAAATTGTTTTTCACAAGTAAAACGTGAAATTTCAACAGAATTTTGGTTTGTTGAAAACAATTTTGGAATAAAAATAAGAAAAAGTCAATTATATTATTTTTCTGTTTTTGATAAAAAAGGTAATGAAATAGAATCCGGGATGTATGGAGAAAATCATGGTTGGACTGTCATAGATACCCTTAAAAATGGAGAAATTGCGGTTAGCCATTACGATTCATGGGATTATTCAAAAATTTCATCTGTAAATTTTAATACTTATAACGAAAAGGATAAAATTATAAAGGAGGAAACATGGTTTTTTAAAAACAATAAAAAGAATTGGTTTGCTGGATATAAGATTTTTTCATATAGTACAAAAGGCTTAATTGAAAAGGAAATTGAATATAGTGATAAAGATGTATTGGAAAATACAAGAATATATGTTTATGATAAATTTGACAATAATATTGAAATCATTGATTCTGCTTTTATTCCTTCTGGGAATAAAACACCTAATATTTCAGTCCATAGAGTAGTCAATGAATTTGACTCTTTAAATAGACAGACATTATCAGTTGAATATAGTAATAATAAATTTTTATTAAAAAAATTATTTCTATATAGTAATGACAATGATATAATTACAGAATTAAGATATAACAATGAAACTAATTCTTGTTTATGGTCAATAAGTGAAACGAAAAATGGCAATCCAAGATACTATTGTTTTGGAGGGAAGAAAAAATTAGAAAAATTTAAGAAAATAATAAATAGCTCTATTGAAGAAAGAGATTTGTATATTTACAACAAAAAGTGTGAATTAATGAAAATTGAGCATTATTCTGGTATTGAACTTGTTGGTTATACAAAATTTAAATATGAATATTATTAATATAATGCATAAGCACCTGACCACTTCTTACTACAAAAAGGGTTTAACAGCAAAGTGAAATAATAAAAAACAAGTAATAAACAAAGCTGCAGGTTGAAAGGAAAGGAACTATCCATTTCCTGCCTGAAAACAAGCCGCTACCGTTAACTTCGACCCTTTTTCTCACAACATAATATTTAACCTAAAGCCGCTAGGAGAAATACCCACAAACCAACTAAGTTTTTGTTTTTTGTGAAAGCCTAAATTAGCATCCGACAAATTGTATCTATTATTATATTCAGTCAACGCTTTTGCAGACTTTTTAGGTTGAGTAATTATTTGTAATTCGGCAATGGCAGTGCTAATTGCAAATGTAGTTAATCCATCCCAAATACTTTTCTTAAATCCAAGCCAAGTTACCAATCCAGCAGTTAAATTAATTGCTCCTGCTGTTGCATGTGATTTCCAGTTTTTCCCGTTTATCTCTCTCTCGGCAGATTTCTTTAATAATTTTTCAGCCATTTCCAACTTTAACTTTCTTTCTTCTATTGTATTTTCAGGAAGGTTTTGTAGTGTTTTGAAGGCCTTTATAGAAACCAATGGTTTTGTTACCAATCCTCCAATCCCAATTACAGAAGTTACCACTCCTAAAGCCATCCCTTTTTGCAATTCTTTATTATCAGTTGTAATACCAATTGTTCCCTGACTAATAGCCAACGAGCTAAACCCTGCATACCATCCATATTTCCATAATTTAGCTTTGGATTGCATATTTTGAAATGATGTTTCAATAAATCTTAGTTTTTCCTTAATCAGAGAATCACTTTCATTGCTTGGAAAAGTGGTTTGAGAATAAGAAGAATTTATACAAACAAAAAATAACAATACACCAAATAATAATTTAAGTTTTATCATACTATATTTCTTCATTTTAAATAATAGTTAGTTAGATGAAATAGTACTGATTATATCAGCCAAAAATTCATTGAAATCAAAATCGCCACTATCACAAAGTCCCATCCTTACAACGACCAAATTTTTTGAAGGAATAATAAAAACTCTTTGTTCCTGAAAACCATAACAAGCATACATATCCTCAGGTACATCATGCAATCTTTTTGTTTTGTTGAGCCAAAAAAAGGCTCCATATATTCCTTTTGATTTTTTATTTGGTGTTTTTGTATATTCAACCCATGTTTCGGGTAAAATTTGCTCTCCATTCCAATTGCCTTTTTTTAAGTACAATAACCCAAACCGAGCCCAATCTCTTGGCGTTGCATACACATAAGACGAGCCCGCATAATTTCCGCTGGCATCTGATTCAAAAACAGCACTGTGCATTCCAATTTTGTCAAAAAGCTCTTTCTTTGGAAATTCCAAATATTCTTTTTCGTTTTCAAAAGTATTTTTGATAATTCCCGTCACAATATTGGTGGTTCCTGAAGAATAATACCAAATTGAATCGGGCTTTACTTTCAAAGGTTTTTTCATTGAATATTGATAGAAATCACCACTTTTGTAAAGCATCTTTACTACATCTGTCAAACTGCCATATCCTTCGTTCCACTCCAAACCACTACTCATTTGTAGCAAATTATTTAAAGTGATTTCTTTTCTTGAGTCATTTCGCCATTCTTTGATGTCAACAGGTTTATTTATATCTAATTTCCCCTGTTTTACCATAATACCAACCAATGCATTGGTAATGCTTTTCGACATCGACCAGCCCAACAAAGGCATATTTTTATCAAACCCGGCACTGTATTTTTCTGCAATAATGTGATTATTATAAACAACAACCACGGCTCTGGTATTTCTTTTTTTGATGCGTTTAGTATCGTCAAATGCTTTTTCTAATGCTAAATCCAATTTTTCTTTATTAATATTTTGTGGAATTATTGTTTCAACTTTATCACCATTTGGCCACAAAACAGACTTATTATCAGGTGTTAAAGAATTAGAAGTTGTTGTAGAATTGATTTTGCGAATTTCTTCTTCCGACTTTCCTTTTACCAAAACACAACCTCTTCCATCTATATAAATTGCTTTACTTTTAGCTAATCCCAACACCTTACTTGTTACTGTTTTTTCCTCATCATTTATCTTATTATGCGCAAATTTAATGACAGAAAAGTTCAAATCATTTTTTTCGACACTATCCTGATTGCGATGCGAAACAAAATAAGCGGAACATAGGTATTTTGCTGAATATCCTGTTGCAATAGGTAATCGCTTGCTTACATAACAACTTGTTGTTATAAATATTAGAGATAATGCAGATATTGCTGCTGTTAGTTTTAGTTTCATGCTTTCTATTTATTGAGTTGATTATACTTTCTTTGTAAAAACAAAAAAGATAAAGCCAAAAGTAATAATTTTTTTTGAATGTCCGTTTAAAGACCCATTTCAAAAGTATTTTAATATGTTTTTTTGTCCTGATGCAAACAAAAAAATCAAGACTGCCAAACAGTTCATAAAGTTAAAAAAGTTAAAAGCTTACAAAGTAGTTATGTATATCATTCCTTCATTTCGCAATTCCTAATTCGTAATTATTTTGTAGGTTTGCAATAAAAAACGATGTCGTATAGTTTTGCCGATACAGCTATTGAATACCTTAAAGGAGTGGGTCCCAAACGGGCTGAACTGCTCCGGAAAGAGCTGAATATACGCTGTTTTGGCGATTTGTTGCAGTATTATCCTTTTCGCTATATCGATAGAAGCAAGTTTCAGAAAGCCAATGAAATCACCAGCGATTTGGTGTATGTACAAATGAAAGGTAAAGTTGTGTCAACCGAAACGGTGGGCAAAATGAGAGCCAGCCGTTTTATTGCCACTTTTCAGGATGAAACAGGCAGTATTGAGTTGGTTTGGTTTCAAGGGGCAAAATGGATCAAAGAAAAAATACATATAGGCGAAGAATACGTTGTTTTCGGGAAACCCTCTCTTTTCAACAAAACATACAACATTCTGCATCCCGATATAGAATCTGTTTCCGAAAGCCAAAGCGAAATTACCGAAGGTTTATATCCTTTTTATAGTTCTTCAGAAAAGCTGAAAGCATTGGGTTTTACCTCAAGAGGTATCAGTAAGATTACAAAAACATTGGTGAGTATTGCCAAAAGCAGTATTCCCGAAACACTGACACCCGAAATTATCAATAAATTCAAGTTTATTTCGAGAGAAGAAGCCCTGATTAATATTCATTTTCCGGCTAATACCGAGATATTGCAAAAAGCCCAATTGAGGATAAAATTTGAAGAATTGTTTTATCTCCAGTTGAGTTTGTTGATGATGAAGCAAATCCGGCTTACCAAAATCGAAGGTCATCGTTTTGGCACAGTAGGCAATTATTTCAATACCTTTTATACCAAAAATCTTCCTTTTGAACTCACTAATGCCCAAAAGCGGGTGATAAAAGAAATCCGTACCGATTTAGGATCAGGCAAACAGATGAACCGCCTGCTGCAAGGCGATGTAGGCAGCGGCAAAACATTGGTAGCATTGATGTGCATGTTGATTGCCGTTGATAACAACTTCCAGTCGTGTTTGATGGTTCCTACCGAAATCCTGGCAAACCAGCATTTCGAAACCATTAGCCGAATGCTCAATGGATTGGGCGTTACTGTTGAATTATTAACTGGTTCTACTAAAAAAGCAAAGCGTAAACTGATTGACGAAGGTTTGCAATCATCCAGCATTCATATTTTAATCGGTACACACGCTTTAATTGAAGATACCGTGCAATTTGCCAATTTAGGATTGGTAATTATTGACGAACAACACCGTTTTGGCGTTGAGCAACGATCAAAGCTATGGACAAAGAACGAAAGACAACCACATATTTTGGTAATGACAGCCACGCCCATTCCCCGAACGCTGGCAATGACTCTGTATGGCGACCTAGATTATTCTGCCATTGACGAAATGCCTCCGGGTCGGAAACTTATTAAAACCTACCATTACTTTGATTCGGCAAGGTTGAAGGTTTTTAGTTTTATAAAGCAGCAGGTATGCGCCGGACGACAGGTATATGTGGTATATCCGCTTATCAACGAATCGGAAACCTTGGATTTAAAAGATTTGATGGATGGTTACAACAGCATTACCCGCGAATTTCCACTTCCCGAATATGCCGTAAGCATTGTACACGGACAAATGAAAGTTGCCGACAAAGATTACGAAATGCAACGCTTTGTAAAAGGCGAAACCCAGATTATGGTTTCCACCACCGTAATTGAAGTAGGTGTGGATGTTCCCAATGCTTCGGTAATGGTAATAGAAAATGCCGAACGCTTTGGCTTATCGCAGCTGCACCAGCTCAGAGGCAGGGTTGGACGGGGTGCCGAGCAATCCTATTGTATTTTGATGACGGGCAATAAGCTTACCTCCGATGGAAGAAAACGCATAGAAACCATGGTGCGTACTACCGATGGTTTCGAAATTGCCGAAGCCGATTTAAAACTCCGCGGACCCGGCGATATGCAGGGCACTCAACAAAGCGGTATGCTCGACCTCCACTTAGCCGATATTGTAAAGGATGAAAAACTGATAAAACATGCCCGCGATTTGGCAATTGATATTTTGAACGAAGATAAATTGCTTACTACCCCAAAAAACCAAAAACTTACCGAACAGTTACAACGAATGAAAAAAGTTAGAGGTAGTTGGGAAAAGATAAGTTAATGGGAAGGCTTTTTTGAATGTTATGTTAGGTTAACTTGTATATATATACGAAAAATCCGTACAAAGCATGACAATTTGAAAGGATTTGAATGGTTTTTACCTTATATATTTCCCCACAAATGTACAATAATTGTAATATCCAGTATATTTTTTAACAAAAAAAGGGAGTCTAAATAAGTTTGTGTAAACACTCTATGGGGTATGGGAATATCCTTCGTCGTTGAACGAAGGCGAAGGCGTAGCCGAGCCGAAGTGAAACGACGAAGGATGCCCTTAATTCATTAATTTTA
>Ga0247840_10000581_pt1 | contig 75335 bp, 82 predicted proteins | sample LaCruzMarch2015__FD_192404 | JGI IMG/M metagenome (GOLD analysis project Ga0247840, IMG submission 192404) | Freshwater microbial communities from meromictic Lake La Cruz, Castile-La Mancha, Spain - LaCruzMarch2015_17m | ecosystem: Environmental > Aquatic > Freshwater > Lake | place: Spain... | reverse complement strand
ACTCCTTGAGCTCCTGTATCACCTTGTACTCCTTGAGCACCGGTATCACCTTGAACTCCTTGAGCACCTGTGTCACCTTGAACTCCTTGAGCTCCGGTATCACCTTGAACTCCTTGTGCACCTGTATCACCTTGTACCCCTTGAGCACCTGTATCACCTTGCACTCCTTGTGCTCCGGTATCACCTTGTACTCCTTGTGCTCCGGTATCACCTTGTACTCCTTGAGCACCGGTATCACCTTGTACTCCTTGAGCACCGGTATCACCTTGTACTCCTTGAGCTCCAGTATCACCTTGAACTCCTTGTGCACCTATATCACCTTGTACTCCTTGAGCTCCGGTATCACCTTGTACTCCTTGAGCTCCTGTATCACCTTGTACTCCTTGTGCTCCGGTATCACCTTGAACTCCTTGAGCTCCTGTATCACCTTGTACTCCTTGAGCTCCACTTACTCCTTGAGCTCCTTGAACTCCACTTACTCCTTGAGCTCCTTGAACTCCACTTACTCCCTGAGCACCATTAACTCCACTTACTCCCTGAGCTCCTTGAGCTCCATTTACACCACTTACTCCCTGAGCTCCTTGAGCTCCATTTACACCACTTACTCCCTGAGCTCCTTGAGCTCCACTTACTCCCTGAGCTCCTTGTGGTCCTGTTGGACCTCCAGCAGGACCTTGCGGTCCTATAGCACCAGTATCTCCTTTTGGACCACTTGCACCAGAAACACCGATTGGTCCTGTTGCACCTTGTGGTCCTGTAGCACCTTGTGCTCCACCTCCGGTACCTCCAAAATTATCAATCAGTAATAAGGTATCATTTACCGCTAAATCTATAATTATATCTTGTATTTGAAATATAGACATTTATTAAATGGTTCGAAAATAATTTTTTAAAGAAATTATTTTTAATAATTTAAATTTAAAGAACTATATTATATTTTTAAGACTCAAATACTTAAAATATTATTTTTAAACTAATAACAAGTTTAAAAATCTATTTAAATTTTAAATTTTAAATTTTTTGAGTTGTTCTTCAAGATTTTTAATTACTTTATTTTGCTCTAATATTATATTATTTTTCTCTATAATCATATTTAAAGCATCCTTAAACTCTTGGTTATTACTATATGCTTCTATAATCAAATTTTCAATATAAATGCAATTTTTACAATTGTCACAATTAGACTTACCTTTTTCAGAGTTCATTATTACTTTTTAATTTAAATTTTTAAATTTGATTTTTCAATCACTATCATCCGTATCATAATCTCTTCTTCTTACCTTTGAAATAGAAGTTGAAGAAGGTCTACTGGTAGTTTGTAGCTTGCGTGGACTAGAAGAAGTATTCTTACTTTGTTCTTTAAATTGTCGAGATTGTTCCTTTAAAAGTTTGTTGCTATTCTTAACAACTATTCTTACAATTTTACTTCTAAAATCATCTACAAGTTTTTCTATTTGAGCTTCTGTATCTCTGTCAAGTTCGTTCATTTTTATTTAAAATTTTATTCTCTTAAATTTTATTTAATTGTTGAAGATATTTTTATTAAAAGTTCAAACCTATGTTTTAACCTATCAGATAATAAAATTATACTTTCTTTTTCCAAGCTTATATCGTAACTTCTAAAATAAGAAAACCACATTTTTTGATGATTTTCAAATTTATTATTTATATTTTTAATTACATCATCAATCTCTTTTAAAGTTTCATCTATATTATGATAACAGGTCAATAACGTTTTATTTACCTCTTTTATCTCTTTCTCCTCTATGAATGATTTAATTATCGTTATATCATGTATTATATCAGTTGTAACCAAAATTTTTTTAAGGTCAATATCTCTAGTTGTTGAAACTATATGATATATGTTTGATATTAAAGTAGATGTCAGACTTGTTATACTTTTTATAAGTACTTCTGGATAAAGGGTATTATATAAAGTTTTTGAAACTACATAAGTTGAAATTGCTACTATAGACATTTTATTTATATATCTTAAAATATTTTTTTAAACAATATTCCCGATATTATTCCTGTTACAGCTCCTACTAAATGTCCTTGCAAAGAAACATTATTTTTAAATATATCATTTGCAACCATGTTTGCTATAATAGAAATAAAAAGTAAATAATCGACATTTACACCCTTAGAAACAAGTTCAAATGTGAATACTCCATATAAAATTCCTGAGAAACCGACAGAACAAGGTGTTATAATTATTTTATGTAATATGGTTTCTATTATGGCATTCATAAGTAGCAAAAAGAATATTAAACTGAAGAAAAATTTAGGACCATATTTTTGTTCTACTCTAGATAAAGAGTATAATCCATACAGGTTGGATAAAAGATGAAAGAAATCAACATGTATAAACTGGGATACAAAGACAGACTGCATATCTTTTTCGCATGGTATAGTTTTTATTGCATTTGTAAAATACAGAGAAAAAATAGTTATAATCATTACAGAAATAAAACTACAAACAGGGTTTTGATTAAAATTTTTCATTTTTTTATTTTATACAATATAATAAAATGAATAATTTACAAAATACAAAAGAAGAATTTTGCGCACCATGCGCTGCTTTAATACCTGCCGCAATAGGAATTGGTGGAGTTGGAATGTCCAGTGGAGGAACTTCTGGTGGAAAAAACAGAAAAATAAAACAAATTGTTTTTTGGTCTAGTATAGGTCTTACTATTATTTCAGTTATTATTTTTATATGGTTAAAATCGAACTGTAGTATATGTAGATAGTCTATTTAAAGCTTAATAAATATATTAAAAAAATGGGAATCTTTGACTTTAATTTGATAAAAAAATTGTTAACTGATGATTATAAGAATGTTGTAGAAACAGGTACTTTTCAAGGAGATGGTGTAGATGAATTAGTTAAGTATTTTGAAAATATTTATACTATTGAAATAAGTGATGATTTATATAACAAAGCAGTTTCTAAATTTAAAAATAATAAAAAAATAAAATGTATAAAAGGAGATAGTGCTATAGTGTTAATTGAAATTATGGATGAGTTAAATACTAAAGGAAAAATGGTATTTTGGTTAGATGCACATTGGTCTGGTGATAATAGTGTTGATTGGAATAATTCTTTATGGAAAGGCTACAATATAGATACATCTCATAGAGGTGACAACAAGGATAGCTATTCTCAAGTTCCTCTTGAAGAAGAGATAATGAATATATATTATAACTTTAATAACGAATGTATTATTTATATTGATGATTTTGATAAAATTAATCCTCAAACCGGTATTGGATTGAAAGATAAGTGTTTTAAGGGAGAAGACTTGACTCATATCGATTTTAACAAGATTTTAAATAGTATTAAACCACGAATTTTAGATTTTTTTTATACTTATAATCAGGCGGTTATTAAATTATCGTCTAAATAATAAAATACATTTTTTCTTAACCCATGACTAGGTTAAGAAAATAAATACAGATAATCTTATTATTTTTTTCGTAATAATATTTGATATTCGTCGTTTTCAATATCATAATTATTTCCTGTAAATAATCTACATGATTTAACACCTTTACCGATATGCGTGTAATTATCATCTATTAAAATAATCCCGTCTTTTACAACCATGTTATTATCTATAATAATATGTGCATCGGTAAGATGTAAATCTTGTACTTCTAGTGATGTTTCACCATGATCCATGTATATTAAATGACATTTGTCTTTAAAAGATTTTAGAAACTCTGTTGAAGGCTGAATTATATATACTATATTCTTAAATTTCTCTGTCATTATTTTACAAACTTCTATTGCTTCACTATCAATATCTACAGAATAAATAGTAAATTTTTTATCTTGCAATTCTTCTGCAAATAAATAAGTAAATATTCCTGCTCCGTAGTCCCAATTTTTTGGCTCATTTTCCTTCCAATAATTTTTATCTGTATTTAAATACCCGGAAACAAAGCTACGACTTGTTCCTAATTCTACTATTATTGGATTATCAATAGTTTTCAAATATTCAATAGCCTTAAAAAATGTATTAAATCTACTCGTATTTAGTTCTCTATGAACTTCAGTTATGTATCCTTTATATTTACATATAGTATTTGGTTGTTCAATAAAATAATATAGCTCTTTGAAAATATTTAAGTCATATTCCTCCATAAAATTTTTTATTTTATTTTTTATTTGAAAACTTTCATCCCTATGCAGATTCAAATAATTTATTTTTGTAATTAATTCTTCGTAACTATTAAAATAAATCACCATATCACTAACCGGTTTAAGATAATAATCACATAAATCAAGGTTTATTTCATTGTCTCTTGTAAATAAAGTTTTACAAAATTCTTTAGTTGGAATCAACATTATAAAACCTGCAGATAAAAATTCTTTAAAAGACATAGTAGAATAATGATATGGTATGTATACGCAACCTAAATAATTTTTTAGGAAATTTATGCCACCATAATTTTGTTCATGTATACTAATAATATTTTCCATGTTATAATTCATATACCCGTTACAAAAATTATTTATAGAATTAAATCCTTTATATATAGTAAAAAAATTATTGTTACTAATATAGGGAGCTTTTACAGGATAATATATATCATATCCTAAATTTGTTACATCTTTGATAGATGGATTTAAAGTTTTATTCTTTTTATTTCCAATTCTACCAGATAAAGGTATGTAATTTAAATATTTTGGAATAATGTTATAGTATTCAAGATATTTTTTAATATAATTATCGACATAATACACAAAAACATTTTCATTTAGAACAAAATTACGTAAATCTTCGTAATATTCAGAATTCTCTTTCGTGTTATAATCAAAATAATTTGTTACTTGTAAAATAATTTTAATATTCTTTAACATATCGATATTTTTCATAAATGGGTATGAACACGTTATTGTGTCTGATATTATAATATATGAAAATACAGGTTCAAATTCGTCATTAAAAATTATATTTTTATAACATTCGTTAAATATTTTTTCAGATGTTATTCTATCCAAATAATAGTCATGTGGTGGCATTAAATGTGTAACATTCCAATTGTTATTTTCGCATACTGCGTCAAAATTTATATGTGTTCCGGAGTGAAAACTTATGTATAATATGTTTAGCATTCTATTTTATAACTCAGTTAAACTATATTTAAATAGAATTTTACAACTTAAAAAAGTTATAAAATATATTTTTTTTACTTAAAATAAAGTCTCAGAATGAACTATTTACAGCTCGCAATATTATCTATTCTATCTATTATTGTTTTGTCTTCTTATTATTTTTATTTAGTAAAAGACTCCACAATAGACTACTTTAATCACCCTTTTTGGTTTGGTATAAATCCTTCCATAGTTCGAATCTTTATGATATTACAAATATTTGCTGTAATTGGATTTTTGATAGCAATTACTAGTTGGATAATACAACCACCTAGTCAAGGGTTGATGGCTGGTAACAACTTATTTTATACTTTAATTTTATTTTTAATAAGTGCGGCAATATGGCCTATCGCAACTTACTATAAAATACATTCTCTTGTGATATCTTCTCTAATATTAACCGCGATTGCTTCTATATTATTATTAATAGGTTCTGTCGAGGAAAGTAAACAAGATATAAGATGGTATAAAATTACAGGTATATTATGTTTATGTGTTGTGTCAGTTTTAGTTGACGGAGTATTATGGAATATTAATTACATTAAACAATTAAGCTAAAATTCTATCTATCATTTCGGAAGGGAACTTTGATACTTCTGATAAATCATATATATCTTTAAATTTTCTTATACATTCTCTAACGCGCATTAAATGGTCCCAAAATTGAAGATGTGACTTTTTACCTCTTTCTGTCACGAGATGGTGTAATTCTGCGTCATGTGTTTCTAATAAGACATTTTGTAAAATTGGATTTCGCGTAAACTTTGCAAAAAAAGCAATTGTCATGGCCTTTTTATCTATACCTTCGTAAAAATCTTCTCTTAGTTTTACGTCCTTCGGTATTTTTTTATCTTCAATTTTTTTATCGTATATTTTTCCAGCTGCTGAAATTCTACCAGCTTTACCTGCTTGTTTAGATAATTCAGGACTAATACTCCAAGGAGATTTGGAGTCTATTGAGAAAGTTTTATAAAATTCATAATTATTATTTTTTTTGTTGTTACTTAAATCTCTAAACTTAACGGCATGAAAAAAATGTTCGACAGAATTCCATTTTCTACCATCTAATTCAAAAGGAGATTCGTAAAAATTAGAAAACATTTTTCTCCAATCGTCAGTTTCTTCTAGTTTTTTGTATTTATTATTATCTCTAACATATTCAGACCAATTATTACCTTTATTTTTACCCGGTTTATTATCTGCACTTTTAGAATAAAATACAAACCTATCTTTATCCATTTTTATAATATCTATTATTATAAAAATTAAAAAAAAATCATTTTTATTCCTTTAAGAGGTTTAAAAACTTTTTTTGTTTTGAAAATAATTTAAAGCTTGTAACTTTCCTTTTCTGAATCACTTAAAGCTCTCCACCCTTCCGATAGCTTCTTTGTAATATCCTTTGGCAAAGCTCCTGGGTTACTTGTCTTATAAGACTCTCTATTTTTAGTGCAAAAGTTAATATAAGCATTCAACTTCTTTGGTTCCTTTGAAGTAGTTTCCTTGGCTTCGCTTGTTGTTTCCTTCTTCTTAGAAGCCTTAGTTGTCTTGGTAGTTACTTCTGTTGCAGAAGCTGTTGGCTTTACATAACTAGATTTTTCATCTTGATAACGCTTCTTATCTTGCTCTGCCAAATCTTCGTAATACTTTACCTTATCAGGATTTGATTCCTTCAAAGTCTTCCATCTTGCACCTATCTCTGTAATAATACTTTTGTTATCTATTCCAGAATTTTCTACCTTAATTTCTTCTCTACAATCTACAGAAAAAAACATATAACTTGACTTGTTTTTCTTTGGCTCATTTGGATTCTTGGTTTTTGAAACTCTCTTCACTTTCTTTTCATTTTGTTTTGATGACATTTTTATTAAAATACACAAATCTTTAAATAATGATTTTTGTGTGTAAATTAAAAAATTGATTTTTTTAAATTTAAATTAAAAAAAAAATATATAATGTATAACATAGCTAGTGAAAAATACACAGATGATTCCTTTGTAATTAAAGGGGTGGATACTATTAAATTTAAAGATACATTTAAAGAGTTTGGTGGTAAATGGAATAGCGTAATCGGAGGGTGGGTTTTTACTTCAAAATTAAAAAATAAATTAGACAAATTTTTAGAGTTAATAAACTGCGATAGTGAAAAATCGAAAGTTACTACTGATTATAATATAGAAACAATTCCTACGATACAAAAATATACAGATAAAACTTTTATTCTAATAGGAAATACAAAACCTTACAAAGATAAAATTAAAGAACTAGGAGGTTCATGGAACTCTAAGCTAAAAGATGGTAATAAAGCATGGGTATTTTCGTTAACAAAACAAAAAGATGTTGAAAACTGGATAAATGAACAATTTGCAAGTACAACAACTTATGAAGTTGAAATTGTTGATGATTATGAAGAACCGACTTTCAATAATAAAAAAAGATTATTGTAATTCAATAAAAATAAAATAAAATTTTAACACCTATAAAGGTTGTAAAATTTAAAATTTAACAAAGAAAACTTAAAACATTATTACTTATGTGTTCATCTATCCTATTATAGTAATTTTTTCGATAAGTCATACCAAATAAAACCATACTATAAATATGTTTTAACATAGAACTTTTAACTTTATTTGGTTCAATACTATCTTCTACTTCCATAAAGTCTTCTAATTCATCTCCACTAAAATCGTCTGGTATTTCTAAAATAAAATTTTTATAATCTTCAAATATTTGAGAACGTCTATCGCAACTACATAATATATTTAAGTAATCTTTGTTAGTATATTGACCACAATTTTTGCAAAAAGAACATCTAAAAATTTTACTACTTATTTCCAGTATCATATTTGTATTGTTATATTCATCGTATCTGATTATCTTCATAATTATTTTTTAAACTATTTTCTTTCTTTGTAAAATCAATTTTTTATTTTTACAATACATGATTCTCAAAATCTTTTAGCCCCGAATCACACATAGTATTGGCCCAATCTGCATTACTTTCATCCGATCTACTCCACCATACAGGTCTACCATGAAATCCTGGGCAACATTCATACTTTGCTAAATCTCCAGGTGGGAAAGACTTGCATAGTTCTTGTCTTACTGGATCAGAACTATACATATACGCTCCTCCATCGCATAATTTTTCAGGTGTTACCTGAAAATGAAAATTATCTCTTTGATTCTTATTCAAGTTACTATTAATGGTTAAATACATTACAAATGCAAATAATCCCGAAAAAAGCATTATAACAAGACTGGAATTTATTTTAGGATAAACAGAAGACATATATACGCTTCCTTCTGAGAATATATAAAATAAGGAAATAATTATAGCGTAAAAAATTATTCTATTTTTATCGAATTTCATTTTTATTATATGAAAACAAAAAAAATATAATATAATAATTTTTTTGTCACCTTAAATAAAATGGAAAATAAAAATACTTTAAAATTAAATACTTCACAAAAAGTTCTTATAACTTTTTGGATTATTTTGCTTTACATAATATTATCTTCAAAATTTATGTATTTAGCAACAAATAAAGTATTAAACACAATAAAAAATAATTCACCTACATTTTTAGGTTATATTTTACATTTGATCTTATTTGCTGGAATAATTTACATAAGTCTTACTTACATACCGGTACCAAATATTTAAAAAATGATTTTTAATTTTTGCTAATTAAAATTAAAAATATGAATTCACAAGTAACTAAAAAAAGATGCGATAACTGCAATACTACTTTTAAAAAATCTACAATAATTAACGAGTGTAAATGTCAAAAATTTTTTTGTTTAAAATGTTCTCCTTATTATATACACACTTGTAGTTTTAACTGGTTAAAAGATAAAAAGGAAAATTTAATTGAGTCGAATCCTAGAATAAATTTTCAAAAAATAGAAAATATTTAAAAACCAAATTATACTAAGTCATATTTACTTTTATCTTTATTTGATACAAAAGTAAGCAAATAAGAATAAGAACTTGAAGGACAACGTAGTTCTTTTAACTTTAAAATAAATCCTAAATTCATTAAGCTAAAATTTGGCGTATCAACACCTAATTTTTTAACCAGTTTATCATCTATATATTGACTCATTCCAAAATCTATAATGTATAATTTTTTTCCTTTGAACATATAGTTCAGTATGTTAGAATCTCCATGAAACACTTTGGCTTTATCGAGTAGTTTAAAAATTTTTATAATTTGTTTTTGTTGTGTTTCAGTTATGTCACCATTTTGTTCTTTCATTTTATCATATAAATGCATGTCCATTTTTTCCATTACAATATATTTACTTATTGTATCTATTTCAATTACTTCTGGAGATATGCCATATTTAGAAGCTTTTTCTTGTAAATCTGCTTCTTTTCTTATTCTATCTGAAGATTTTGTTTTTTTAAAAGTTTTCATAGCATACTCTTTACTTTCTTTACTTTCTTTACTTTCTCTTATTTTTACAAGATATGTTGTACCTTCTTTTCCTTTCTCTCCAAGTTGTTTTATTTTTACATACTTATCAACCTTTTCTTTTTTATATTTTTCATATTTTTTAAAGCATCTTAACATCTCCAAAATCAAGTCTTCTTTTTTTCTCGGTATTTCGATATCCATATCAGTTGCTATATCTTTTAGTTCTTTGTAAGTTAAAATATTTAATTGTTTTATATCCATTTATTTGTTTAATTTTTTAATTTTTTAAGTGAAATAAAATATTTTACTTAAATAAATGTTAATATCATCTACTTTATTAAAAAACTCTTTGGAAAATTATAATAATCTAAAAAGGAAGGAAAAATTTACGATGTCTGGAGATGCTGTTAAATCTGGATTAGCTACGTCATTTTATACCTTTATTCTTGTTATTTCTATTATATTTTTTATACTAGAGTTATTCCTTTTATATTTTGCGATATCAATATCGATATACTGTTCAACTTCAAAAGAAGAAAGAATAGTTAATTTTGTTTTAGCAACTATTTTTACAGCTCCATATATTCTTGTAAAAATAACTTTTGATCCATGTACAAAAGAGTATTTAAAAAATGGATTATCTAATATTTAAAAAAATTATTGTTCTTCTGGATATTTATGATACCAAAAATGTAAAGCTAATGTAATTGGTGAGGCGAATTCTAATATTACAAGTGATATCCCTACAACAGGATACTTAACGGATATAGCCGTAATTTCTGGTAAATTATTTGCTTTTGCGATATAATCTGTTATTAAACCACCTATATTTATAAATTGTGTAGCTATAAATATTGTTAACGAACTACTTGATATATAACTCATATTTATTTATCAAAATAAAAAAAATTACAATAAATAAATGTCTTGCAAAAATGCCATAGCTATTTTAAACGAAAAAAATATTAAAGGAGAAGTAAGATTTCATCAGTGCAAAGATGAAAATAATGCGCTTGTATTTTTTAACTTAACAGGTTTTAAGCCAAATGCTATACATGCTATTCATATACATGAGTATGGCGATTTAAGTAACGGTTGTACATCTTTAGGAGCGCATCTAAATTTGAAAGATAAAAATCATGGTAATTTAGGTGATATTACTAATAGTCATACGGGAGACTTGATTAACAATATTCATGCTGATAGTAAAGGTAATTTTAAATATTCTTATGTAGATCCAAGACTACAAATTTTTGGAAATATAAAAAAGTCAATTATAGGTTGTAGTATAGTTATTCATAAAGACATGGATGATTTAGGTCTCGGAGGTAATGCAGAAAGTTTAAAAACAGGAAATGCAGGAGAAAGAATAGCATGTAGCATAATAGGAAAATCAAAAGATGGTCCCTTGTAATTTTTAATATTATTTTATCGATATTAAAAATTTAAATCCATTTACCTTTGCAATATTTATAATCCATAGGCATATCTACACTATCTTCATTTCTTTGTCTAAAATACATTATTATTTCATCTCTTAATTTATTTTTACTACCTTCTAATTGCCATAATCCTTTTGAATTTTTTATAATATCTCTAAGAGGATCAAAATCATTATTTGTTAATATATTCCATCTATCTTGATATTTCCTATCTGCTTTATTTCCATGAAAATTATGAAGAATAGTACCATGTACAAACCCTATATTCTTCTCAAGAAATCTGTCACATCTTTCTTGAAATATTTTACATAGCAATTTATAGTTAGAATTTAATTTCGAATTAATATATCTATCAACTAGACCTATAAAAGCTAAAGACATATGATGATCTGCGCTTCCTAAAATTGGAAAATCCATCAAACCTCCTAATTTATCGTAAGTTTCTCTTCTTATAGCCCATGCATATCCTGGATGCCAAGTTCCTCCGTATTTAGGAGCTTTCCAAGTTTCTCCATTTACATATTGATAACAAAATCCTATATGTACTTGTAACGTTTCTCCTTTACAACCTAAATCTATTGCATGGCTAAATAATTGTACTATTTTATATGTTTGTAATTGTTCAATAGTCTCCCTAACCCAATTTTTATTCTGAAATTCTAGATCTGTATCTATCCAAGCCATATATTCCCAGTCTTCCGGTAAGTGTGAAGCAGCAATATTTATCAAATTTTCTTTAAACCATAATTCATCATTAGTTCTTAGTTTAAGATTCGCATTTGTTTGAAATGGTCTACTTCCTTGTTGAAGTTCAACACTAAAAACTATGAGATTTTCTTCTTTACTTAGTCTTTCACAAAACTCATTAAATAATTGATATCTTCTTGAAAATCTTGCAGGATTAGAAACTACAGCTATAACATATAAACATGCTTCATGTGTTAATTCTTTTTTGATATGACATTTGTCAGTCTTTACTTCTTTATCACAACAATTTTCTTTATGTAAAGATAACATATTTATTTAATAAGAAATAAAAAAAATAAATTTGTTTATCCAAAAGTATTTTCTTCCTCAATTGACATATACAAAAAATTATCTTTAGAAGGTCCAATATTATGCTTCTTTCTATAGTTTGTGTAAATCTCATTTAAAGATTGAGACCCTGATAACAAGGAGTTATCACAAAATAAAAATAAAGCTTTTGAAGGGTCTAATTTTATTTGACTTCTTATATTTGCTAATAAGTAGGAAACAGATAAATCGTAAGGTACTAAAAATTTATTTTTTTTTAATAACTTTTCAAGGGTAGCATTTTTTGTTAATACTATAACGGGTATTCTATCTGGAAATTTAGAAATTATTCTAGTAGACTCGGATATTCTTTTTGATAAATCATTTTCGTTATTTAAAGCTAATAAACTCATTTTATTTAGAAAAAGAAAAAATAAAAATTTTAATTATTTTTTATAGTTAAAAAACTATGAAAAATATTTAAACAGGAGCATCGCATTTGTTTGCTTTTTTATTATAATCAACGATATCATTTTCTCCAAGTACAATAATATCTCCACTCTCAATTTGTTCATCAGCACTTTTAATTCTGTAACCATGCCATCTTAATCCTTTTTCTGGCTCATCCCATAATTTTGTAAAATATTCTTGAACATCATTTCTAATTGGAGTTGTATGTTTTGGATACCCCATTTTATACCACATTAAGAAGCCTTCATATAATTCTGTTAAAGTTATATATTTATCAGCCTCAACAATACATTCATCAATAAATTGTCTATATATATCATTTTGCTTTCTATACATATTAGTTGCCATTTTAACTTTTTCTGGTTCAATTCTTCCTTTACCTTGAATACTTTTACGATGTTCAAGAAGAAGCCAACACATAGGTTCTAACAAACTTTGAATTTTTTTATTAAATTCTGGGTCCATAGGAAACTTTTTCTGTTTTAACTGCTCTTCGTAAGTTTCTGGACAAGGCTGACCAGGTCTAACAAATGTAGTCTCAAAAGGAAGAACTTTTACACGATTCCAAAATGCCTTGTCTGCATGTTTAATTTTGATTAATTTGTTACACACAAAAATTAACTTAAATAATGGAACAGTTTCTTTTGTAGATTTACCTTTTTCAAATAAGTCTCTAGCCCAAAATGAATCATTTCCAGATAATGATTTTAACATACCGACATTTAACTCTTCATCACCATCTGGTTCTTCTAATACAGCCCATCTTACTCCACCTCCTGCTCTTGATAATTCCGGTGATGCCATTCCTATTGACGTTTTCTTGCCAGTTACTAAAGTCGTACTGAATTTAATCGCATAAGAACCTAACATTCTTTCTAAAATTGTTTGTGTTACAGATTTTGCATTATCTCCTTCTCCTGTCCAAAATATAATTATTTTTTGTTTATTTCCTCCTTCAAAAACATCGGAAGATGTATCTAAAAAATAATTTCTAATAGACGTATCTGGAAATACTTTTTCTAGATAGTCATATACATCTAAAACTCTTTTATCTGTTTTTTTAAAGTTAATATAGTTGATAGGCATCTGTTTGCTAATATAATCTTCTGGAATACCAGCTCTAAATATATTTAATTTTAAATCGTAAACACCATTTTTGAATCCAATTAAATAAGGATTTGTATCCAACTTATCTTTAAAATCTTTATTGAAAAAAACTTCACATGCTTCATTCATAATATTAGTTTTATACGGAGAATTTTTCAAATTAGAAATCAGCTTTTGAAATTGTTTTATTTTTGTTGCATATGATTTATCTTCTGATTTATCGGCCAAAGATGAATTATAAAAAACTTCTCCTCCATGTTTTCCAAATATTCTAACTATTTCGCTTGAAATTTTCTCTCTTAAAAAAATACCTCCTTCGATTTCTTCCCAATGATGATTTTTAAATTGAAACCATGTTTTATTTGTTATACTTGAACATATATAATCTGTTCCGTAAAAAACATGCATCAATTTAGCAATATCATTATGAGACCCTTCAATACCTTCTTCAATATGTTTTTTCGCATTTTCTATTTGCATTTCTTTATACATTTCTTCGTTATCTAATTTTGCATAATAATGTAATGTTCCAATCTTTAGCCCATTATCTTTTTTTGTCATTTTTTTCCACTGATTAATGCACTCATTTTCATCAAATTTATCTTCACATCTGCTTGAAAAATCAATCCACAATTGTAGAGCTTCATCGCATCCATCTCCAATAGAATGTAATATCCAACCTATATGTAACCAGTTATTTCTATCATCTGCTCTAAAATCAGAAACCATACTTAATAATTTTTTGGCAATACTTAAATTTTGATTTATAGAATTTTCATTATTGATTTTCTCTTCTTCATTTTCATCTTCTATTTTATATTTTTTATTTATTTGTTTTTCTTTTACTGGAGAAGGTAGTCCATACTTTATTTCGCTACAAGTTCTATTAGATGGTAATATACTTAAAATTCTAGGCAAATTTAACTCTATATTATCTTTCATATCTATAAGCTGGTCTGATATGTTAAACACATTATAATATCTAAAAGCTTCTTCAAGAGTTATATTCTCTCCTTCAGAATTAATTATTTTCGTTATTTTATAAGGTTTCATATGTTCACCTTCTTTTCTACTTCCATAGAGTAGCCAAGGCGCTTTTAAGTACCCAGAATCAAAAACTTCACTTGAATCTTCGTAGTTTAAATTTGAGAAAACATTTAGTTTTTTAAGATGATCCTTTATTCTTGGTATAAGATGATTTTCATGTTCATTTTTACTCAGAAAACAATTAGGAAATTGAAGGTGAAAACCACTCTTAAAAATTTTTAATCCATTTTTTACTATTGTGTACATATCTTTTTCTAAGACAACACACAATAAGTGATCATCTGTGCAATCTTCTATTATATTTCTTAATACAGACTGATATATCTCTACCACATCTCTCAAATTTTTTTCAGTATAAATATGGTTATCTACTACCTCTAAATAATCCATATCTTCTTCTGTTTTTTTTATATCTATGTCACATAGAACGGGTATATAATTTTGAGGTTTTTCGGCTAAACCAATAATGAAGTTTTCTTTATCTGTAAAAACAGCTTCATTATATAGCTTCCAAAATTCTTCAAAAGAATCTCTATTTAGTTGGTATTTACCTCGTGGATTTACCATCGAAACATGAGTATAATATACCCCATCTACGTATTTTTCTTTTAAAAATTTATTAAATTGTACCGACGAAGAATTCATTTTGTTTAATTTATAATTATTATAAATATTTTTCATTTTTAAATTTTTTTTCATTTTTATTTTTATATTTAAAGCAAAAATGTTCATTTTAACTCCTTCAAAATATCAACTATATTCTTATATGCAAAACCATCTCCAAATGGACATGGTTTGTCAATTATATAATCTTCTTTAACTTTATCGAATATTTCTTCTAGTTTATTTGGTAAATCGCATAATATTCCATGTTTCGACTTCAAAACTTCTGGTCTCTCTGTAAAATTTCTACATATAATTATTTTTTTATTAAAAAAACTAGCTTCCTCTTGAATTCCTCCACTATCTGATATTATAAATTTACACTCTTTTAAAAGTTTTATCATAGTTGAATGTGATACTGGTTCTATAACTTTAACTTTTTTTAAAATATAACGAAATTTTTGAATATTAGGATTTGGATGTATAGGTAATATAAATTCAAGTTCGGAATATTTTTCTGCTAACTTATCTATAGTTTTAAACCACTCATTTATATTATGGTGATTATCTCTCCTATGCAGAGTTACTATAATTTTATTTCCATAGAATGTATCTTTTTTATCTATGTTGTCTAAACCAGTATTACCAGTAACATATATATTATCTTTTATACCTTCAGAAATCAAATTTTCTTTGTTTAATTCTGTTGGACATAGATGAATATTTGCAATTCTACTAATCAGTTGTCTATTAAGCTCTTCTGGATATGGATCATTTATATCATAGGTTCTTAAACCAGCTTCTAAGTGAATTACTTTTATTTTATTGTTAAAAGCAGATAAAGCTATTGACAAAGCACTTGTTGTATCTCCTTGAACTATAACATATTTAATCTCATCAAAAATTTTTGAATTATACAGACTACTTATAATAATATTATTCAATCTATTTGAAGTTAATTCAAGGCTATTTAACTTAATATCTACTTTAATACCATCTAAAAGATGAATATGTTGACCTGTAAAACAAGTTTTAACATTACTTAAATTATCAATCAAAGACTTTACTTTTATGTATTCAGGACGTGTACCAAAACAAATAAGAAACATTTTATTTTATAAAATAAGATGTTTATAAATTATATTTTTTTAATAACTAATATACCACAATTTAAACTAGTATATCTAATCATAGGATTTACTACATTTGAACCATTAATAGCATTAGTTGGCATACTTTCGATGTTTTTATTTAAATAATTTTCAATTAATGACAAATTCATGGATCCATTTCCAACCGAGGTACAATTATTTATGTCATAATCAAAAGTAATAATAAGATATCCATTTGGTTTTAGTTGTTGCATCAAATTATCAAGTATTTTATCTGTGGGATAATTTACTTCTTCGACAGTAGAAATGTTAATGACAAAATCAAAATAATTATGAAAAGAGCTACTAATTGGCTTTGTTATATCATATATCATCGTATTTTTTATACTTGAAGATTTTATGTCACTATGTATTGATTTTTCATATTTACTATCAAGGTCATTTTTAAATGTTAAATGACACCCAGTAAAACCCCATGATGTATTATGAATTAGAGATTTTGCATTTGCATTTAAATTCTCAAGAACATTTAAAACAACCTTATATTCATATATTCTAGACCACCATTCGTATTTTACATCATATTCGTCATTAGTTGTTAAAAATCTAAATTCTGCAATTTCAAAATTATCTTTTACTTTTTTCGCACGAACTCCTGTTATTTTAATTATTTTCCAAGAATGTTCACCATTTGGAATAAAAGGTTCATCGTTATAGCTTAACGTTTCATATTCAAAATTTTTATCCAATTCTTCGGAAAAACATTTGTAATGGTTAAAATCGTCAATTAAAATTATAGTTCCATTTTTTACATTTTTTTTTATTTTTGAGTACCACAAAGACCTTTTATCACCATTAGGACCGTCAATTAAAATTAAATCAAATTTGATATCAGGAATAACAACCTCTTTTATGTTATTTATATCGTATAATATATATTGTATTTCTTTATAATCTCTAATATAGTTAATATCCGATTCATATGTATAAAATATAAGATTAGAGGTATAGTTTTTTATATAATTGTACAATTTTATAGTAGAATCACCAGAACCAAACTCTAAAACCGAAAAGTCTTCTGTTAATGATAAATTTTTTAAAAGTTCGGTAATTTCTTTTTGAGTATATGACCATCCACCTTTAAAACTCCTAACAAAATCTTTTTGAATTTGTGTAATTTTTTCAAAATTATGTATATTTTTATTTTCAATAATTTGTAAATCACCATAAACTATAGGTAAATTTTCTTTATCTACATAAATATCATTATGAGTTTGATAAGTTCTTGTGTAAATACCTTTCGTTAAAAAATCAATTGATGAACCACAATCAATATACGTATTATTAGGATTTTCTAAATACATACGATGTATAAAAATATTCGCTAAAGGACCTGCTGATACAAAAAATAATAAATTTGTATGATTTCTTGCTAGTTCGGAAACTAGCTTAAAATAATTTTCATACTCATCATCCCATTTATTTACCAAATATTTATCGATAGGTAAATATTCTATAATTTTCATTCCACCTAATTTTCCTGACGACGGATAAACTTGAGAAATTAGTATACAATTATACTCTGCATTTTTTAAAAATTCTTCCCATCTTGAATAGTTTTTATTTACAAATATATTCGCGTAAGTTATATTATGTGTATTAGCTATATTTTTATACCAATAGTCACAAATAACTTTAGAATCTGAAGGTCCAGATACTCCATAAAAGACATTACTATTAATCAAGCTTAGTGTATCATTAAAATGTTTATGTAGTATAGAATCTGTTTTAAAGGTCCAATTATCACAATTTTGTATAGATTTATTGATTGATATAGAGTATTCCCCATCTGCACATTTCATTATTACAAAATGTTGTTTATTTTTTATACGAGCAATAAAATAATCCAAACAATTTGAATAAGTCTTTAAAGTTTTTGCTTTATTATGAATAGTTTCGAACCCATTACTAATGTAGTTTTTAAAAGCATCATTATATCTTATATGCCATCCAGGTTGTCTACATAAAGCATTTTCATCCTTTCCATACTTCCAAGATTTGTTATTATCTGCTCCCCACAAAGTTATATCAGTCCAAGGATGTGGCGGAACTATTGTCGGAATATTTAAATATTTTTGTAAGACATAACTTAAATGTATATCTTCTCCACATGTTAAATATTTTTGGTCAATATTTGGTAGCTCTTTAATAAATGTTGTAATCCATTCTTTTCTAAAAAACCAGGAATGTCCTACTATATCAACCATCTTTGCATTATCACATCCTGACGACCAACCATATCTTAAATTATATTTATATGTATCTCCCTCGTCAAATATCACACCTATAGTTCCTAAAAGTGCATTATATTTATTTATTGTTTCTACACAATTTTTAAACCAATTACACCCTGGTATAGTATCATCATCAAATATACACACATATTCTCCGCTTAATAAAAAATATTGTGAAAAAAATCTAGCCCATACACCTAAATTCTGAGATGAATTTAATACCAAAATATTATCAGTTGCATAAGAAGACATATTTACTTCTGAATTATTATTCCAAATAATAATTTTTTTAGGAGGAATTGATTGATTTAAAATAGCATTTAATTGGTCTTCAAAATATTCTACTCTTTTAAAAACATTTAAAATACATGTTATCTCTACCGACATTATTTTTTTTTATTATACACAAATCTTTAAGTTTTATATATTTAAATATCTAAAACTTATTTTTTGTATATTGTAAATGATAAACCTTTTCTCTTCATACCACATTTTTCGTAAAAATTATTTAACTCTTCTTTGCAACTTAAAATAACTTTATATTTTATCGAATATATTTTTTGTAAAAATATTTTCATTTTGATAGTAATAATAGTTAGGTATTTCTAAGTCTTTCATATGTATAGTATCGTCGGTATAACCTATTAATCCCGTACAATATTTATGCATAGAAATCGCAAATGCCAAAGGAGACGATAAATTTCCAATAAAACAATAACAGCCTGCAATACTCTTAATCATATCTTCTACATTTTTCGCAACATAATAAGGAAAACATGTTTTAGATTTTATACAAAAATTATCGTACTCAATTTTGTCAAAGCATATAAAGATTATATTTTTCGAATACGGCAAATTATTATACTCTATATCTACATATCTAAACATAGATACATTTAATAATGTATAATCTTTAAACTCGGTATTTGGTTCAATATTAATCCATTTATTTTTCGCCCAATCAACATTATAGTAATCTAAAAAAATTTTATACCAATTTGTTTTATAGAGTAACATAGAATCTCTCCAATCAGAAAGATTTATATCATAATATTCATTACTATATAGTTTAAATTCATTTACATATTTTTGTTTTTTTAAAATAGTATACAAATCTCTGTGTGCTATTGGTGCTCCTAAAGCAAATTTTTCTCTATCGGTATCTGATATATATATATTTGCTTTTCTACCAGTTTTTAAAAAATTTTCATAACATATAGATAGTTGATGAATAAAATCTCCTAAACGACCACCGCTTATATAATTAATTGGTAAAAAATTAAAGACATCTGTACATTCAAAATCATATATTACGATTTCATCTATACTTTGTCCTTCATCATTTGAAAATATAAAGTTTGTGGTTGGATTTAAAGTTGAAATTATTTTAACTAATTCAATATTATTAGTGCAAAATATAATTTCATCGTACAAAACACTTAGCATATTTATTTTACTTAAATTAGAATAATATGAGTTAAAATCAACCTTAATTTTTATATTATTACTAGCATAGCTTTTTTGTTCTTTAATATTTGAATTAAAATTAAGTATGTTTTTAACGCGAAAACGATATTGATTATAATTAAAAATTTTATTTGATATAAAAGCAAAATTTTCATCAAGTATTTTTGTTGATTTTATTTGATCTGTAAATAACCATATTTGATAGTTTATCCATTTCAATATATTAAAGTAGAAAATATTTTCAGTTTTTAAAAAGTCAACCTTTGATAGCTCTAGTAATTCTTTTTTAATTTCTATTAACTTATTTTCATCTTTTATAATGTCTTTTTTTAATTCTAAAATACTTAACTTATCTAGAAGTTCTCCGGTACTTAAATTTACACATAGACTCATTTTTAATAAAATAAAAGTAATCTTTAAACTTATTTTTAAAGTTTAAAAATTTTTAAAGATTTTTAAAGATTTGTGGTCCTTCAAATCTTCTTTTCCATCCTAATTTATCCAGTTTTTCAGACTTTCCATTAAGTTGTGCTTCGGAAAAATTTCTATTATAAGAATTAAACTCTATAATAACTTCTTCTTCAGTATAAAATAAGTTTTCTTTTTCAATTAACAATAAACCACCTTCTTTATAAAGATTTATAATTATGTCTTTTATAGATAAATAATCGTTACCGCAAACTATATAATCTTGGGGTTTTTCTTGTTTGCTTATTATTATAAGTGCATTTGCAACATCATAGGCATGATTAATGTTTCTGTAACTACTTATATCACCTAATTTTAAAATTTTTTTATTACCCATTTTCCATTCTCTTATATGATTAGTGCATTTTTTTACAAGAAAAGTATCTTTTCTAAAAGGACTTTCAGTTGTAAATAATAGAGCATTTGATGTCCATTTGTTTTCTTTTTCTCTATAGTATTTAATCATCTGATGTGCCAATAATTTTGCAAATGCATAAGGGTGAGTAGGATTATAGTTTATATCATCTTCTTTTATTATATATGCACCATTACCTTTGTATATTTCACAACTTGATGCATTTATTATTTTACAATTATTTTTCATTTTATCTATTATTTTACAGATAAAAATACCATTAATCTCCAAAGTTTTAACTTTATTTTTTACACATTCTTCTGAATTTGTTAAACTAGCTAAATGATATATAATATCAGGGTATATATTTTTTAAAATATTTTCTAAATCATACCTAGAATCAAAAATATCACAATTATCGAAAAATGAATCACTAACCTTATTTCTAACTAGTCCAAAAATTATACAACTATCTTTTAATAGTTCTACTAAATAACGTCCTATCTGTCCTTGTATTCCGGTTATAAAAACTCGTTTTTTTTTGTAATAACTTCAAACTTTGGAAGAGGAAAAATCAAAGAACCTCCATTTTCTAAGTATTTTGATTCTCTTTTTATAATCTCTTCCTTAAAATGCCAAGGTAAAACTAACATATAAGGAGGTGGATTTATTCTCATTTCTTCTTCCATTATAATAGGAATATTAGTACCTGGTGTATATCTATTTAACTTATCGGGATTTCTTTCAACAGCATAGTCAAATAAAGTATTATCTAAATTTGCGTATTGAAGTAAAGTATTACCCTTGGTAGATGCACCATAAATGTAAATTTTTTTTCCTAAATCTTTGTGAAATTTAATAAACTCTTTTGTTATATTTATTTCATCTTTGCAATTTTGAAACCAGTTAACATATGTTTGAGAAGAATACAAATGTTTCTCATTATGTAATAAATTTTCAAGATTTAACTCTATAAAGAGACTATCTTTTTTTGCAACTTTAAAACGCATGCTTCCGCCATTACATTCATTAAAAGAAATATCTATACACTTAAAATTTGAAGCATTAAGTATATCCAAAATATTTTTAATATTATAATATTCTAAATGTTCATGACATATAGTATCTAAACTATTTTTTTCAATCATAGATAGCGCATAACTTTGTTCAAACGACCAAATTCCATTATCTTCTAATAGATTGTAAATATCAGTCGCAAATTCAATTGGATTTGGTAAATCGTAAAACATAGCAATACTTGTAACTATTTTAAATTTTTCAGTTTTAAAAACATCTCTTACATTTTTATATGTAAAATAAGTTGGAATCAGGTTTATTTCTGTATAATAAGATTCAAATTGTTTTCCTGTTGGATCACATCCTACTTTATTACACTTACCATAATATTTTAAAAATGTAGCATCATTGCTTCCAATGTCAAGAACCCAATCATCTTGATTAATAGGTGCAATTAATTGCACTTCTGAATTGTATTGTTTTAAATGTTCTCTCATAGTATTGCTAACATTACTTTTATACCCGTAGTTATTTTCATACATATCCGACTGTGATATAGTATTTTTTAACTGAACAAGAGAGCAATCTTTACACATGACAAGTACAACAGGTGCGATAGGTACATTATCTATTTCATTTTTTAAAGGAAAACGAGAAGCTAAATATTGATTTCCAAGATTTACAATATCGATAAGATTGGAAGAATTACAAATTCTACAATTTAACATTATAGTATGCATTTATAATATAAAATTTAATTTTTAAATAACAATTTAAAGAGTATAATTTTTATTTTTAAAATGAACATATTATTTTTAAATCACACAAAGATTGCTTGTGGTGTATATCAATACGGATTGCGTCTTTACAATATTTTAAAAAAAGATAACAACATTAACTACATTTATCAAGAAATTGATACATTAAATGATTATGAAAAAGTTCTTAACGCTTATAATTCAGTTCAAATTATTATATATAATTATCATGTATTAACTATGCCTTGGTTATTTTATACTGAAAATAGTAAGCTTAACATTGGAATAACACATGAAATAAATGTTGCGGGACCAGGTTTTGATTATGTTAATAATTTATTTCAAATATTTATAAATATAGATCCAACTGACAATAATATATATAGTATACCGAGACCGATATTTGAAAATGTCGAGAATATTCAGCCTATAATTTCAAATCAACTAATAAAAGATTTTATTGAATATAAAGAAGAAGATGTACCCATTTTTGGTTCTTTTGGTTTTGGATTTACAAACAAAGGTTTTGACAAAATTGTTAAATATGTAAATGAACAGTATGATAATGCAATCATAAAACTTCTTATCCCAATGGCATATTTCGATCCTAATAGAGATACAAATAAATCACTAGTTAAACAGTCTTCTTATAATTCTAATTACAAAAAAGGTATTAAGCTTATTATATGTCATGAATTTTTTACGGAAGATGAGCTTTTATTTTTTTTGAAATCAAACACTGCAAATATATTTTTATATGATTATATGAAAGGAAGAGGCATTTCAAGTACTATAGATTACGCTTTATCTGTCAAAAAACCCTTAATAATATCTGATAGTTATATGTTTAGACATATTTATAGTGACGATATTTGTATTTATAAAAATAACCTTGAAACTTGTTTAAAAAATTCAACTAATTACTGCAATAAATTTTTAGAACAATATAGCCATAAGAATATGATTGATAAATTTAGAAATATTATAATGAATTTTTCAAATAGTCAAGCAAGTCAAGATATCTTTGTAATTAATTGCTTGAAAAAAAAGAGAAATGGTACTTATGTTGAGATTGGGTCTCATTGTCCCAATAGTTTTAGTAATAATACATTTATATTAGAAAAAATTTATGATTGGAAAGGGGTTCTTATTGATTATGATTTTTCTTTTGAAGAATCTTATAAAAAATCAAGGCCAAATTCGCTTTATATTATTAATGATGCTCGAAAAATAAATTATAGAAAATTTTTAGATGACAAAGATTTTCCACTTGAAATAGATTATCTACAGATTGATTTAGACGTAAACAATAAATCTACGTTAGATGTTTTAAACATATTAGATTTTGATGTTTTTAATAAATATAAATTCGCAACTATTACATTTGAACATGATATATATACGGGGAATTGGTTTGATACACGAAATATTTCAAGACAGATATTTCAGAAAAACGGATATATGTTAGTTTTTCCAGATGTTCAAGTTTATTATGAAGGAAAACATAGTCCATTTGAAGACTGGTATATTCATCCTGATTTGGTTAATATGAATTTCATAAATAAAATAAAAACAGAAAAAAGTTTATTTCACGAAGATATAGTTAAAATATTAAAACATAATTTAAACAACTAAATTACTATAGGTTAAAAATGGTATATAATAAATACCATGGCGAGTTTCATAATGGAAAATATGTTGATCAAGTATTAAGAGAGTATTCCCTAGACCCATTATACAAAGGTGTGTTTTTTTTATATAGGTGCATTTGAACCTATAAGAATATCAAACATTTACCATTTTGAAAAAAATAATTGGAGACTAGATGATAATGTAAAAAAATGTAGTTCCCCAAAAAACTCTAGACACAATAATTGAAACTGAAATACCAAGCATTAAATATATTGATATAATTTCACTTGATGTTGAAGGAGGTAAGTTAAATTGTTTGAAAAGTTTAGACATAAATAAATATAAACCTAAAGTTATGGCAATATAGAATGTAACCAATTCAAACATTATTGAAAATTACCTTAAACAATTTAATTATAAATTAGACAAGATGATAGAGTATAATCAGTAATATATTTCTATTTAAAATATTAAAAAATACAATAAAATGAAATTTTTGATATGTATCGCATTTCATTATCCAAATAATCATGTAAATTATTTATATAGTGTAATCGATAATATTATACTAACTTATACTTGTTATAAAAGAATATGTGTTGATACCAATAGTTATGAGGCTAAAAATTTATTAGAATATAAATATAAAGATTATATTGGTTTTGAACTTGAAATTATTGTTCATGATAATTTAGAACATCCTTTTTTATTAACATCTGTCCATAGGGATTATATTTTCAAACATATTAATAACTATGATTTAGTTATGTATTCTGAAGATGATATACTGGTAACTTATAACTCAATATTAGATTTTCTCGATAAATTAAAAGATTTATGGCCTAAATACATACCTTGTTTTAAAAGATGTGAATATTCAAAGATAAAAAGACAGCATGCTTTTCTTGATGTTAAAGGAAAACAAACTATTAAATATACAGATATCATAGAAATAAATAATAAGCAATATTTTACTCCTACTTATCCAAATTCTGCATATCAAGCATGTTGGATATTACCAACTAAATTATTACTTGAATGTATGGATTTAAAGGGATTTTTAAACAAAACAACATATAGAGAACATATGGCATCATATACTCTTGGTCCTCCACCATACCATATATATGATAATACTTATTTAGGTACAGATTTTTTAAATAAGATACCTTTATTTGAACTAAATAAAGAAAATCAAATACACAATAATTGTTTAATATTTCACCTTGAAAACTGCCACGTAGATATTGTTTATCCAAGTTATTTTGATTGGTGTTTTATTAATGATTTAATTATAATGAAAAAGTAATTTTAAACTATACTTAAGTTTAAAATTATATTTTGTAATTTATAAGTGTGGACCTAACCGCATCTTTTATATTTTTTATTTTCGGAAATAAACTTTGTAATAGTGTAGTATCAAGATAAGTATTTGATCTTTTTGAACTTAATACATCAGCTTGTTCTTCAAGCGTAAAATTTTTCCAAGTAAATTTTGGATCAACTATTTCTTGATACATCTTTAAAATCTCATTGTGGCTAATAACCCCCGGATTTACCATATTTATAGTACCTGAATATTTTTTTTTCATAAGTTCAAAAATATATGGTAATAATTCTGGAATAACAGAAATAGAATTTGGTACGGAACATATCTTTTCGTATTTTGTTATTTTTGTAATAAAATTTTGAGGTTCATTATATTCTGTTATAGGCATTCTTATTCTTACGTTCAAAATATTCAAAGTATCTTTTAAATATTGATCTGTATACCCTTTTACTATCGAATAACTTGAACCATAAAAATTAGGCTTATCTTCCTCTAAAAATTTATAACAATTTTCAGGTTCATCTTGAACCTTCTTTATATCTTCTTTGTACTCAAAAATACATCCAGTACCAATATAAGTATAGTGAATATCAGTATTTTTTAGAATTTCATAAAGTAATATTGGAGCTAGAAAATTATCTCTCATATTCTCTACTAACTTACCATCTTCTTCGAGATAATCAATAGTTTTATATTCTTTATCTCCTATAAATCCATGAGTTCTTCCTATAAAAGATATTACATGTGTTGGAGATATTTCTTTTATTTCCCTTATAATATTATTCTTATTTTCTATATCAATCCTAGTTTGAGCCTCTGCAAATAAAACATCTAATTTAGACAAAAAACTTTTAAATTTTTGACCAAGCCAACCTTTTGAACCAAAAATTAAAATTTTCATACTTTTATTCATTTATTTTATATTCTTAAATAGAATTAGAGATTAAAATATGTTTTATTGTAACTTAACATACCTTCAACTCCCAAATTTTCTAATAAGTGTATTTTCTCATCAGGTATCATTTCTACATACATTCTTTCAACCATAATACAACCATTTGATAATACGTTTTGTCCTTCTATTAGTATCTTTTTGTAATTTTCAATATCATTAATAGGAATAGAGTATAATCCAGTTGTAAAAACTTTGTTATTTATAGATGTATCAATATGTGGTCGAAAACAATACTTATCTTTTACATAATTTAAAATATCAAACTTATCTGTTAATTTATATCTTGCTGTTATCTTAAAAATGTAAGATATATCAAACACATTTAAAATATTTTTAACTGCGTATTCAATACCCCTTTCTAATAATTTAAGTTCTCCATGACCTATATTTTGAGGATGATTTATATATTGATATATACTTTTATCATTTCCGAGTTCCAATACAATATCATAATGTCTCCTATATTCATATTTTTCAAAATCTGTAAGATTGCTTCCTTCTATTAAAATACAAATTGAATTTGGAACTTTTTGTTTTATACTATTTAAAGTATCTGTTATTTGCTGTCTTCGTTCGTTTCTTTGAAATGCTTGATATCTATTTGGACATGTCATAGAAGCTACTAAAAATATAGCTGAATATGAAATCTTGACATTTTTAAAAATTATATTTTTCATAGCATCTATATTAACTGGTAAATAAGATTGAATTACAGAAAAATAAGATTTTTTATCTTCTATAGACTTTTGAACAATATTTTTCATATTTTCTTCTGTATCATAGTATAAAATATTTCTTTCTAAATCATGTTTCCAAAGAGGATATCCATCTATAGTATATAAATTTGTTTTTTCTTTCATTATCAAATATATCCAATAAAGAGTATATTCTGTAAATTTCATTTCACATATAATTTTTTGCCAATCTGAACCATATATAGAGTTTAAATAATTTATTAAAGACCTTACTTCATCTACTATTAAAACTTGAGGTGTTACACCCATTAAAAAATTTTGGTTATATAATTTAGTTATGTCAAATTTTAAAATATTTGCCGAATTTAACCACCATTTTGAATTTGTTGAAAAATATTTATTATTTAACTCTTGCCAAGGCTCAAAACAATATTTTATTTTAGCGCTATCAAATAAATCATCATAACTTAATGGTTGTTTTAAGTACATATCACTATCTACTACTAAATAATATTTTGTTTCTAAAATTAAACTAATAGTTAGCTTAATTATTTGTTGTTTATACCAACCTTCTAGAATATGTATATTACTACTAATTAAAATATTTTCATCTATATATTTAAAAGGTATATTAGGATATATCCTAGTATATTTTTGTAAAGGTGTAATATCAGATAAAGGACATATAATATAAAAATAATCAAGTTCTTCACAATTTAAAAATTTACTATACAAAGGTAAACTTATTTCTGAGAATATTTTAAACGAATTTAACTCGTTAATTTTTAAAGGCATTATGATGCTAAATTTCTTCATTTTAATCTTTTAAATTTTTATTTTTAAATTTAAGTTTAAAAGTTAAAAAATAAAAAATAAAAAATAAAATGAACGTAAAAAACATATTAATTACTGGTGGATGCGGATTTATAGGGCATCACTTTATAGAACATATTTTACGAAAAACAAACTGGAATATTTACATTCTAGATAAGCTATCTTATGCTTCTTTTGGTTTAGATAGACTCAAAGATATGGGTATTCTAGAAAATAAAAGAATAAAAATATTTACTTTGGACTTAATTAATCCTCTTTCTGAAGGTATTATAAAAGAATTAGGAGAAAATATTAACTTTATAGTTCATATGGCGGCTGAAACACATGTAGATAATTCCATTAAATATCCAACTTATGTTATACATAACAATATTATGAGTACTCTTAATATTCTTGAATATGCTAGAAGTTGTAAGAATCTTGAAAAAATGTTTTATTTTAGTACAGACGAGGTTTATGGATCTGCTCCAAATAATGTTTCATATAAAGAAACAGATAAACATAATCCAACAAATCCATATTCAGCATCAAAGTCTGCTGGAGAACAACTATGTATTGCATATGAAAATACATATAAGGTACCTGTTATTATGGTAAATGTTATGAATGCTTTTGGAGAAAGACAACATGTTGAAAAGTTTATTCCAAAATGTATAAAGTATATCCTTGAAAATAAAACTATTCCTATTCATAGCGATGAAACATGCTTAAATTCAGGTTCTAGATTTTATATTCATGCCCGAAATATTGCAGCCGCTATTTTATTTTTAATAAAAAACGGAAATATAGGAGAGTTATACCATATAACCGGAGAAAAAGAAGTTACTAACTTAGAAATGGCACATTTTATCTCTAAGATTATAGGCAAAGAACTTAACTTTGAAATGATTAATTTTCATACTGATAGACCTGGGCATGATTTAAGATATAGTTTAGATGGTTCAAAATTATTTTCTTTAGGATTTAAACTTCCTCTAAATTTTGAAGAATCTTTGAAAAATACTATTTTATGGACTTTAGAAAATAAGGAATGGATTGAAGAATAATTTTCTTAAATTAAAAAATAAATTTAAGAAAAAGAAAAATAAATTTAAATAGAAAAAGATTTTTCCCACTCTTTCTCTTTTATTCTAATTGGGTGATTTTCCAAGTTTCCAACTTCATGATACTTAACTACCTCATTATAAAATTTTTTTATTTTTGGAAGTGATTTATTCCACCACTTTTTATCTCTTCTTATTTCTACATATTGCAATTCACCTTTATCTCCGTCTTCATTTGAATTTATATAAAACTCAACATAATGAGTGACATCGTAGTTTAAAATATTCATATACACTTGACATTGTATCCAATAATAAATAGGTATAGTTAAAGGTGTTTCTGGTTTTTTCATAGGACATTTTATCTCAACTATACAATCCATATTTGCATCTAATTTTCTCTTTTTTTGATTTGGTGGTTGTTTATTTAATGTTGTAAGACCATCTACTCTACCAGTTATCCACTCATACTTTGGATGTTTACAACTTATTTGCTGAGTTTTAACCATATTACCAGTATATTTTTCATACATTTTAATAGCATAACTTTCATATTTATTTCCATGTTCTGTAAATTTATTTCCATAAAAGTGTTTTTTAATTATTTTTGACTTTAAACATTCATATGGACTTTCAAAAGGATTTAAATTTAAAATACTTGAAAAGTCGCGAGCTGTTATAGTTGGCATATTTTAATAATTTAGTTTTAATTTTTAAATATTAGTTTAAAATTAAAACATTTTTAATAAAAAATAAAAATGTCTAAACTATTTGAAAATTATTACAACGATAAGACATGTACTATCGAACCCGATATTACTAATACAAAAGAGGTACAAACAATTACTTCCGAAAATGAAGATATTTATGTTATAACTATAGATGACAAACCATATTTTTATCAAACAAATTTAGAAGAAGCAAGAGCAAAGCTATTAGATATCTCAAAGCAGTTAAACAATAAGATTAACGAAAATGACTATTATGACAGCTATATTTGCCAAAAGCTTGAAGATGAAATCATAATCGTAAATCAACTTGACTTTGTACTGTTTACAAAGAATTACCCTTTGCATAGCGTCAAAATTCATAAAGTCGTAAAATTCTAATTGTGATTTAAAGACAAAATTTTTTTTGAATAAAAATGTCGTTAGTTACTCAATTTGATGATGATGTTTTTTCATTACGTCAGATTATACCTATAAAAAATTTTGATTTAGATGTAAAAGAAACTGATACTTCTTACATAATAAAAGCCGATATACCAGGTGTAGAAAAGAAAAATATTGATATTAGGTTGGATAATAATATGTTAACTATTTCTTCTGAAAGAAAGAATGAAAGAATAGACACGAACGAAAAATATCATTATTTTGAAAGAAGTTACGGAAAATCTTCTAGAACAATTTATTTGTCGTCGAAAGTTGATTCCGAAGATATAGTTGCTAGTTATAAAGATGGAGTTTTACACCTTATAATTTCTAAAAAAAATTGATTTAATAAATAAAAACATAAAAATAAAAATATATACAATATGAAATTAGCCTTTGGAATTAATTCTGGAAGTGGTAAAGATACATCTGTTGACTATCTAATATCCAAGTATGGAGGGAGAAAATATTCTTTTGCATCTCCTCTTTATGATATTTTAAATTATTCTCAAAGAATTCTAAATTTACCTTTACAAAAAGACAGAAAATTTTTACAGACTTTTGCAGATTTTTTTAAGAATGAAATATCTGAAAATATATTCGTCGATCTATGTTTAAAAAAAATAATAAGTCTTCCTCCTTTTGAAAATATTTACATATCTGACCTTAGATTTGAGAATGAATTTATAGCATTAAAAGAAGCAGGATTTAAGTGTATTAAAATTGTTAGAGATGTCGATAATACTTCAAGAATAGGTAATGGTTCAAGTAATCATAATAGCGAAAATTCTTTAAAAAATTTTACAGACGATAAATGGGATTTTATAATCTATAATAATTATTCGGTTGAAGACCTTTATACTCAACTTGATGAAATTATAAAAAAATATTAAGCTTTAGACAAGCTTGATATTTAATAATCTTCGTAAATATATTTGTCGAATACTTTATATTTATGTTTTATATGATAGTTTAAATCTTCCTCTAATTTTTCATGATTAGGTTCGATAATATCAATCATATCTTCATATTCTATAGCAGACTTAAACTTGTAGTAATAATTCATTTCTTTAGGAATTATCATAGTACATAAACAGTTTAAAGCAAGTGGAATACTTGCTGAAATTCTTTCTTTTTTTTTATCCATAATATCACTTATAAATAGATAACTATTTTCTTTCAATATCTTTATCATATCTATAGTGGATAATTTATCATATATAGTAATATTTTCTAGTTCTCTAATGTTATCGTCTAAATAAGTATGTATAAATCTGTCTATCAAAATAAAATTATATTTTTCAAAGTTTCTTATTTTACTTATATATTCAGGCTTAAAATATCTAACATTATTACCTATGATAACTATGTTATTTTTTGATATTTTTATTTTTTCTTGTACATCAATTATTTTATAAACTTGCAAAGCCCAATCTAATTTTGGTCTGAAAGGATAAAATCTTGTCCCTATATGACTCTTGATTTTTTCTCTTCTATTATTTTGATCGTGATCTATACAAATCACCTTTTCATTAATCCATTCATCTTTAAAATGAAAATCATCGTCGGTTAATAAAACAACTTTTGTATAGCCGTTAATAGGACTATAATCTTGCATTTTTTTTAATTTAAAAGAATTTTTTGGAAAAGTAAGAAGATAAAATTTTAACCAATCCATATTATCTACTGTTTCAGTATAAATATCTAATTGTATATTCTTAGAGACACAATAGTCTATTAAATAACCAAACATTTCATAATGAAATGCAAATCCATTAAATATAGCTATTTTTGGGTGTAATATTACTCTTGATGACATCCAACAAACATGATTTTTTATATTTTCTATCTCTTTTTCGTATGCTTCTTTTATAAGATTATTCCCATTTTTATTTTGAAATAGTATATCACCGCCTACATTTTTAACATACTCAGTTTCTTCCTCAAATTTTAATAAATATAATTTATTATTTAAACCTTCTTTGCCTATAACCGGATTATATTCTGGTAATTTTAAATATACATTTGTAGCTCTTCCTAGAACACCAGGACCACTAAAATTAAGTTTTGAATGAGGTATAATATTTTTTTCAACCTGATACACAATAATATTAATACAGTTTTCTAAAATTTTAGAATTAGGTATAGATGCTATAAAACCATTAGCTAAATTATGATTACCTTCCATTAGTATTGAATCTCTATTAAAATCAATTAATCCTACAAATTCAACTTGATGAAATAAAAATTTATCTATACTATTCATACATATCGTATCTATATCTACATAAACTCCTCCATACTTGTATAAAATACAATATCTCCACAAATCAGCTTTATATGCACCTGGTATTATTCGAGAATATGCTTCGTATATCTGCTTTGAAAAATTATTTTTTATAAATAATTCGCGATCATTCTTATCGTAAAAATGATATTCATATTCTGGGTTAAATTGTTTCCATGTATTTATTATTTTCTGCATATCTTTTGTCATTTTATTCTCCTTTACTTCCCATGTTTGAAATATTTTTTTAGGTATATCCATTTTTATCTATTAATTTTTATATTTTAAATGGATTTAAAAATTATTTATATTCACAAATTATAGAATAATAACCATCTTTATTAGTATACACAATTTCAAATGGTTTACAGCATCCTATAACTTTATTTTCTTCAATTAATTTATCACATAAAACTTTCGGTAAGTGCGGATCAACTTGTTTATATGTATCTTTCATTATAGCATGTCTAAATATTCTACAATTGAGCTCATGTTTATGTACAATAATATCATCATGACAATTAGGGCACTTAAAAAAATAAAAATCTTCTTCTAATTTCAACTTATTCATCTTAATAACATTAAAAAAAACTTTTATATCTTATTTTTTTCTTAACCTATTATAGTTAAGAAAAATAATAACAAATAGCATATTATTTTATAAAGTTCTGCAAAAATCAACTGCATCTGTCGTTGAAATATTATCGAATAACATTTTAACTGATTCAACCATCTGTTCCTCATCTTCTTTTATTTTTACAAATCTCTTTTTTTGTACATTATCATCACCATGTAAATTAAATTTATCATTTATAGTTGGTAAATAACTACAATATTTTCTTATAGTATTTCGTAAGAGTATATTAAACTCTTTTGGCTTACTTAAGATATGAATACTATGTAGTAACTGCTCGCAATCATATTCTGTTATACAACTTGATGTTGTATAATCTTTTCTAAATTCATTATCATTAAAACTACTAAAATATAATCTTCTGAAAAGTTCTATCAAATAAGGTTTTATATTATCTATAAAATTATTGGATAATTCTTCTAATCTACAATCCATCTTCCAATATCTTTTTTCGGGTTTTTTTGTACTATTTACATCTTCCAAAATATAAAAACTATATGGATCAGTCTCTTCATCTGGTGTACTCTTTAATTTAACATATATAATATTGTTAAAACCATAGTTATTAGGTACAAACATACCAATCATATCTTTTAACGTAAATAAAGCTGCACCATATGTAAAAAATTTACGAAATAACTCTTCTTTATCTATAGGTATAAAGAAACTTGGACAGTCATTAAAAAAATTTAAGGACGACTTAAATCTTTGAATATCATCTATCTCTAAACTAGTGTTTAAATATGAACCGTATGATATTAATCTCATATCTATACTATTCATGCTCTTTGAAATTGTATCTACAATTTTTCTGTTTGGAAATTCCTTTAAATTTTTAAAGATATTTTCTAGAATTTTAACATGACCTTCCAGCAATTTTATATATTTGTTATGTGGCATACATTCTATTAGTCTTAGTCTAGCTTTTTTTATATTTTCTAAACTTTTAGAATAGGTTCTATTTTGTTTTATATTTTCAAAACACTCTTTAAAGATTATTTCAGACTCTTTTATAATATTGATATACGCATTTTTCTTATTTTCTATTTCTTGTTTCTTAATATTTACTTTAGTCTCTAATTCATCAGCTGAAATTTCAGTTGCCAATTCTATATTAGCTATTTTAAGTTGTTTATAAGTATTCTTTTTAAATCCAGGTAATGAAGGAGAAGATTTTTGGGATAAGCTAGAATTATTATTACACATAGAAATATCCTCTATTATTTTTGAATATTCATCCTTCAAGATTATCTTATCTAAATTTTCTATTTCAGATAAATCTTTTTTGTTTTCTTCTTTTTGTTTCTTCCTTTGATTTACTATGACAGGTTTTTCCTTTTCCTTTATTTCTGGAAATATAAAATGCGCTGGCATATCAGATATTATCTTCGGTATTTTATTATTTTTAAAGTATTTATCAAGCTTTTTTTCTATTCTTAATAGAACTTTTAATTGTATATTTTCTTCTTCACCTTCTTCACCTGAAAGTAATTCATATGATAGATTATCTTCTTTTATTTCTTCTTTACATAATAAAATATGTTTATCAATATTAATTATACCAGCAGTTGAAAACTTACATTTTTTACATACAAACAACACATCTTTATACTTTGAACATTTTTTTGTATGTTTTGCAAGTTCATCATTAGTTTTAAAACTTTCTAAGCAATATTCGCAATTCATACTGATATTTAAAATTCCTTTTTAAATATTCATTTTTATTTTTTTTATTATGTAAAAAATATCAAAGATAATAACATCTTTAATATTTAGTTATTAAGACATAATACTTCTAATACATCTTTCTGGATCTCTACATACTTTTAAATTATAAACTAATATATTACTTCCTGCTTGACAATGATTAGCACTAAGATAATTTATACTTTCAATAGGACCATATGAATTTTGCCATGTAGCAGTATGAGTAATCATTTTTTGTGTTCCATCTCTATCTAACATAGGATTTATATAATATATTTTATAATTAGATTGAAGTATTTTTTGTACTTGTATTAGTGGTACAAATCCTGTTAATCCATCATCATTTATAAATATTTTAAGATAAGGATAATTTATAAAAGACATAGAGCGACTTCCACATTCAAGAAGTCTTCCATTACATTCATAAAACCAGTTATCATTTTTATTTGATATAAATTGTGTTAAATAATCTTTACTAAAACATATAATGCTTGTTCCTATTTCATTAGGATTACCATTTATAAATAAAAATGTGTTTGTTTCAGCTAAATAATCAGTAATATTTTCATTTTCATCTGAAATTATGTCTTTACAAGTTGTAAAATTAAAAGTTCTTTCATCTATATCTTCAGTATCAAAATCAAATTCTTCATTTGTTATATTAATATTTGCATCTGCTGCTATAAGTCTATTTACTATATTTGTATGACCCTCATCAGAAGCAAGCATAAGAAGCAAGCATAAGAGCTGTAAGTCTTGCATCACTTTGTGTATTAACATTTGCACCTGCTGCTATAAGAGAATTTACTACTTCTATATTGTCATTCATAGAAGCAAGCATAAGAGCTGTTTCTCCTTCTTCATTTTGTAAATTAACATCGGCACCTGATGCTATAAGTCTATTTACTTCATTTATATTATTTGATCTAGATGCTCTAATAAGAGCTGTTTCTCCTTCTTCATTTTGTAAATCAATTTCAGGTACTGGTGCAGATGTAGAAGGTAAATTATTCATTTTTATTAAGTATAATATTTTTAAAGTTATTATTTTTTTCTCTTTCAAGTCTTAATCTTTCTACACACATGATTCGCACTTTTGACGAGTTTATCTTTCATGGGTACTTAAAATGTGTTCAAAAAATATATTTTTATTTTTAATTTTTTTAAAGGAGATGTTTTTAAAAATCAGTTTTTAAAAAATATTTTTTAGAATTATAATTTTTTTTATTTTCCAGAAATTTATTTTTTCCAAAAGCATTTTTTAAAAACATCTCCTCCGAAATTTGGAGTTTTTGGAGTTTTTGGATTTTAAAAAATAAGAAAACACACACACAATTTTTTTTCCAAAATTTTTAATTTTAACCTGTAAAAAATTATTTTCATATTTTCTTTCTATCATCAAAAATATAGGTTAAAAGTAAAGTAACGTAATTTAATTTGTTTTTTACAAAAAAAAAGAGGTCAAATATTTCATAATTTTTAATGAAATTTCAAGAAATTTTTAGAAAAAAATTGTAATCTGGTTTATGGTTAATTATAGAAATTTAATTATTTTTTTTAACAAATATTAAAGCTGAAAAATAGCTTTAATATTTACTCTTTTTGCGTCTGCTTTTACCCTTTTTACGTTTACTTTTACTTCTTTTATTTTTAGTAGTTTTAGTTTTAGTCTTTTTACGTCTGCTTTTACCCTTTTTACGTTTACTTTTACTTCTTTTATTTTTAGTAGTTTTAGTTTTAGTCTTTTTACGTCTGCTTTTACTTCTTTTACTTCTTTTACGCCTATTATTTCCTTCATCATAGTTTTCACCTCTTTTTCTTTTCATTCCCACTAGAATATTAGCTGTTTCTTTTTCCTTCTCCCTTTGCATTTCAACTAGAAAATTAATAACATCTTCTACATTTACCCTAGGTTCAGCTATATATGCAAAACTTTCTACCAATTTTTTTCTATAATTTTCTATGTAATATAATATTTCCGCATAATTATAACTATTATCTGCCACAAATGCGTTTATTCCCCTAAACGAATTTATAGTTAATATTGTGTGCATCTCGTTTAAAATAATATTTCGTAATGTTTTTAAAGCCTCTGGTTGGTTCATCAAATCTTTATTTAAGTCTACGGAACTGTTCAACATTATTTTTTTTAAATAGTTTAGTTCTATATGTTTTTTTGCATCAAATATATTAGTTGGGATTTCAATATTTTTTATTGCATTATATTTTACGTATTCAACAGCTTCACTAAAACGTTTTTTAAACCATAAAGTTTGTTGTTCGGAATAATTACGATTTTTCATTATTCTAACAATTTGTTCAATATATTTGTCCTTATTATATTCTATGTCGAACATATCTTTAAACGCTTTAAAGAAAATTAATAGTGTTTTTTTTTCTTCTTCTATTTTATTCTCGACATTTTCTCTTTTTCTTTTACTTTCATGTTCATCCATATGACTATAAAATTGTTTATCATTTGTAAAAGTAAAAAAGGATGGACATTTATCGCATTTCCAATCTTTTTTTCTCCCATAACTATCAGTATCTTTATGAATATTTGAATGATCCGTTGCTGAACGGGATTTTGTTTTCAAAAGAAGATATTCAGGACAATCTTTTACCTTACAATAAAATTCTCTATTTATTGTAATTCCTATTAAGTCTGTTGTTTCCATTTTATATTATGATTTTTTTTATTTAATTTTTTTATTTTTTTATTTTTTTAAAATTTTACTTTTTAAATTATTAAAGGTATTACTAGCTTTAATAATTTTATAAATATTACCTTTTAGTTTAAATTTTTACTTTTTACTTCTTACTTTTCTCTACTTTCCATCTCTTTTGTACCTCTTTATCTATCGTTTTTTTATCAAACTCTGGAAATTCTGCTTTAATTTTTAAAATTTCTTCTTGTTTAAAAAAGTAAAAAGGATCCTTTGGTTTTGCTTGTGCCTTTGCCACTCTTTCTTCTTGTCTTTTACGATCTCTTTCAATTCTTTTTTCTTTCTTTTTTTCTTTTTCGAGTCTTAATCTTTCAACACGGGCTGCACTTTTGGCGAGTTTATCTTCCATGGTACTTGAAATGTGTTCAGAAAATATATTTTTATTTTCAATTTTTTTTAAAGAATCAAAATTTTTGAAGGAGATACTTTAGATTTTTGGATTTTCAAAAAATATTTTTCAGAATTATAATTTTTTTTATTTTCCAGAAATTTATTTTTTACAAAAGCATTTTTTAAAAACATCTCCTCCGAAATTTTGGAGTTTTTGGAGTTTTTGGAGTTTTTAAATTTTTGGATTTTAAAAAATAAGAAAACACACACACAATTTTTTTTTCGAAATTTTCAATTTTAACCTGCAAAAAATTATTTTCATGTTTTCTTTCTATCATCAAAAATATAGGTTAAAAGTAAACTAATGTTTTTCAATTTATATTTTTACAAAAATTTCGAGGTCAAATATTTTATATTTTTTAATGAAATTTCAAGAATTTTTTAAAAGAAAAATTGTAAACTGGTTTATGGTTAATTATAGAAATTTAATTATTTTTTTATAAATTAAAAAAAAAAAATTATTCTATTAAAAATGAATAGTGATTGTGAATATTGCAATAAAACTTTAAAGAACATTTATAGTTTAAAAAAACATTATAATGTATGTAAAGTAAAAAAAAATTTGGAAATAGAAAAATTAAAATGTAATTATTGTAATAAAATATTTACGTCAAAATCATCCTTAAATAACCATCAAAAAACAGCAAAATATTGTCTTGATTTACAGAATAAATTAAATTTTTTATTTGAATGTGAGTTTTGTAAAAAAAAATTTAGTAGGAAATGTGTTCTTACAAATCATACTAATATTTGTAAAGCAAAAAAAAATAAAGATGAGATAATTAAAGAAAAAAAAATAAATAATAAGATAAAAATACTTAGTGAAAAAGTAAAAGTTTTAGAAGAAACTTTAAAAGAAAAAGAAAAAGAAAAAGATAATTTACGCCTACTAGTTGAAAATCTTAATTATAAAACACAAGAAGAAAATTATAAAGAGCAAATTAAGGATCTTCAAAATAAATTTGATAAGATAGCAAATAAAGCTATAGATAGACCGACTATCACCAATAATACAATAAATAACAATAAATTTCTAGTTAATGTTTTCCCTTCTCAAACAGAAATAGAAAGTAAGATAGAAAGTAAGTTTAACGATAAATATTTACATGATGGAATAAAAGGTGTAGCGCAGTTTGTGTTTGATCATATAGTAAAATTAGAAGATGGAAGTATAGCTTATATATGTTTTGATATTTCGAGACAAATATTTAAATATAAAGATGAAAATGGGGTTGAAATTAAGGACCCAAAAGCATTTAAGTTAAAAAAAATGATAAAACCGGGCCTACTAAAACAATCTCAAACATTACTTGATTATTTTAGAGATGAATGCGAGTATATGGAAAAAAGAAAAGCACAAGGGCTTGAAATAGATAACAAAGAATATAAAATTATGAATACTCTGAGAGAAAAAGCATTTGAAGTAGGATGTGAAATTTTAAGTATTGAAGATACAAACAAGTTCAATACTGAATTATCAAATTTAACTTGTATTTAAAAAAAAAAATTATTTTCTTATTTTCTTTTATTATTTATAAATGAGTGTTTTACCAAATGAAAATTTTGAAAGAAATTTAACTACTGCTTTTAGAATTAATACTGAACGATTGAATCAGTTTAAAAATTTATTAAGAAGTACAGGAGCTGTTATAGCGGGTGGTTCTGTATTATCATCATTTCATCGTGGTAGTAATTTAAGAAGTTTTAAACCATATAAATGTAAAAGTGCGTTTTAAAAAAAACTGATTACGATACATACGTTCATTTTAATAAAGCTAAAAATCTTGTAGAAGGTATTTTTGAATTATTTCCGGATGCTAAATTTGTGAATAAGTGTAGTTATACATTACCACCTTATGACGCTTCATTCTTCAGAAAAAATGATATAATAGGGAGATTTATGATTAACTTTAGACCTAGATTGTATATAGATATATTAGTTGTTAAAAACGAAAAATCTTTGGTAGATGTTGTTAAATCATTTGATTTAAGTTTTTGTAAAACATGGTATGATGGAATAAATATTTTTGCAATAAATAAACCCAAATGATGTATTAAATAAAGAAGGAATACTATCTCCAGACTATGTAAAACCATATCTAGAAGGAAATGTATTTACTTTAGGTAGAATTGATAAGTACAGGGATAAGGGTTATAAAATTTTAATAAACTTAGAATCACCATCTATTTTATTGCAAAATAGAAAAACTTATGAAAGAAAAAATGCTTATTCATCAGAAGATTGGGTTCTATGTAAAGTTTTTAAACATATAGTTTTTGGTAGTGATAATTTACCATATGATGATTTTTTTGACCTAGACCCCTTTTATAGGTTTGTACAACTTAATCCAAATTCTATAATTGGTCTTATTGAGTCTCTTGCATATAATTTATTATTTTCAGAAGAAGAAGTAAAAGAAATATTTGCAGGTACATTTTATGCAGATTATGATTTTTATCATGAACCATATTCTGAGTATATAAATTTAGTGTTAAATAAATATTTTGATGTTTCAGATATACAAGTTGAATTTGAAAAATTTGATTTTGCAGGTGAGAGAAGACATTTGTCAGATGAAGATATTGAAAATATAAAAAGAAAAAAATATACAAGAAGGAAATATATTATAAGTCAAGATGTTGAAAATCGATCCTTCTTTAATGAATTTTCTAGGAATGTTCAAGCATCTGATTATATTATGGGAGATGTATTAAATATAGTATACGGAGGTACTGAAGAATCAAAAAGTAATAGAGATGATGATGATGATGGTGGTAGAAAGAAGTCGGGTGGTAGAAGAAAATCTAAAAACAGAAAGAAGTCGGGCGGTAGAAGAAAATCTGGCGGTAGAAAGAAGTCGGGAGGTAGGAGAAAATCTGGCGGTAGAAAGAAGTCAGGTAGTAAGAGAAAATCTAAAAACAGAAAGAAGTCGGGTGGTAGAAGAAAGAAGAGCAAAAAGTAAAAAGTAATTTAACTTTGTGTTTAAAAAAATTTTTATTTAATATTAAAAATAGTATTAAATAAAAAATAAAAATATGCTTATAACCGAGTTAGGAGAACAACTAAATAAATTACTTGTTAATAATATTACTTTTACGGATAATCAAATTAGAGACTTAATAAATAACTATGACGGGGATGATTGGAAAAATTATATAATTAAGAATGAAACAACCTATAATAAAATAAAAGTTTTCGAAACAGATATTTTTGATATTTACATAATATCTTGGAATATAGGTCAAAAATCAAAAGTTCATAATCATCCAGAAATTGGATGTTGGTTAAAAGTGTTACAAGGTTCTATTCAAGAAAAAATTTATAATAGTAAGTTTGAACTTATAAAATATAATACTCAAAAAATTGGAGATATAAGTTTTATGAAAGATGAAATAGGCTATCATAGTGTTCATAATATAGAAAATGATTTATCTGTTTCTTTGCATGTTTATAATCCTCCAAATTTTAAGATAACTAGTTTTTTTTAGAGTTTTAAATTATATTTATAATAATAAATAAATGGAACCATCTGAAGATAAAGAATTAAAAATAGAAATGGTTAACAAACTAGATGAATATAGAAGAAATGTACCTGAAGATCACGATTTTTCTAGATTTTTATTTACTTTACTGAATGAAGAGAATGATAAATTAGCTGTATATTTTATAAAAACACATAGCATTAAATATTTATATAATACCCTTGCGAATAGGCATGAATATACACCATTAATGTTGGCAGTTGAAAAGAAACTACCTGATATAGTTGAAGAGATAATTAATAAAATTAAATTGGAAGCATGTAACTATTGTATAAAGCAAATAAAAAATATTAAAAATGAAATATTATCTAATGCATTTTCTGGTCTAAATATGAATGCAAAGTCAAAAGATAGATGTATAGGTAGTTTATGTACTTCATTTTCGGAAATCAATATTGAAAATGATACTCCAACCAGAAAAATAGAATACTATCAAAATATAATACTCAAACTTGAAGGAGGTGGAGAATGGCCAAGTTTTGATTTTTTAAATGATATTCAAAATAAAATTGGGTATTTTAAAGCTTTAGAAATTTATAAGATTGGAAATAGTGTTGATAATAGAATAACTGATTATACAGATATTTTTAAAAATATTAATAATCAAGAAATCTCAAAATTATTATCGACATGTCCTAGAGGGAAATGTTGGATAGAAGAAAATAAAAAGATAACAAAAGGTCCTAGCCGCAAAAATCCTTTTACTTCACGTAAAAATATTCCTGTAGAAAATAAGGATGAAAATGTAAGATTAACATTATTAAGAAATAAAAATAAAAGACAAAAGAGTATTACCGAAAAAAGATTAAGCAAAGCGTCTATAAAAGAAGATAAAGAAACAGATGATGAAGATATAGATCTTGGTAATGGTAGAACTAGAAAAAGAAAAACTGCGAGAAGAAAATCTGCGAAAAGAAAATCTACGAAAAGAAAATCAAGTAAAAGAAAATCTACGAAAAGAAAATCAAGTAAAAGAAGTAAAAGAAGAAAAACTGCGAAAAGTAAAAGAAGAAAAAAATCGAATAGAGTTTTACCAAAGTTAAAAAAAGGTTCCCTAAAAAAATATGGATATTCTACAGCTACGAGTGATAAAAAAAGGCATTCTGCTCTAAAAAAATCCTTAAAAGCTTATGGTTATTCAACTCTTATAAAAAAATTAAATGCAGTAAAGGTACTAACAAAAAATACTAGTCCAAAAAATTCAAAAGTTTATGCCAAAGATATAAAATGGGTTCGAAAAATAAATAAATCCAAGTAAACTATTTTTATTTTAATACCTAATTATATGGTATTAAAATATTATTTTAATCTAAATCATTATTTGCGCTTGATAAACTAGATTGTTCACTTCCACTTGATAGTTCTGTAATAGTCGACATATTTGGACTATTTATTTTTTCAGTAAGATTAGTTGGTAAAGAATTATTAGTCAAGGTTGTCAGCATAGGACCTAAAAGACTTGTTAAATCTGGTATATCAGCAGCACTTTCAGAAGAAGCTTTTCCTGTATTCATACTACTCATTAAACTATTTAACATATTCATAGGATTATCCATAGTATTTTCAGAACCAATATCATTAGATAATGTTGAACACATAGTTTGAACAGTTCCCATTAGCTTTCCTAAATCTAATTCTCCATTTTGAATACCATTATTCATACCTGTAATTAAATCATTAAATACTCCAGAAGTCATAATAGAACTTATTGCTTCTAAAGGATTCGAATTAGGATTTACACTTGACTCTACTTTATCTATAATATTATTTAAGAAATCAGCTTCTTTTGTACCAGAAGCACTTTTTAATACATCTTTTGCTTTTCCTGCGGGATCAACTAAAGCGGAAATAGTTAAAAGATGTTTCCATATAATATTTGTAGTATCTTTATCTGATTCCTTAAAAATAGTAGAAAAATCTATGAAAACTCTAGTAGAATAATTAACTTTTTTGTTTTTCAACAAAGAAATATTTTTATTTTTAATAGCATCTCTATTGTCAATACAAAAAGTTCTAAAAGCATCTACATGTTTTTTTATAGCTTTGTCGTGAGATAAAGTTGTTTTATTAAGAAGATGTTCATATAACTTTAAAGAATGATTTTTGTCTTTTGTAGTAAAATTTTGCGAAAGTTCCTTTGTAAATTCGGAAATTGCTTTAAATGCTATTAACTCATAATTTATATTTGACATTTTATATTTAATATTATTATTTTAAATATCTTTTTTAAAGGTGTTATTTTTGCTGATATTCTCGTAAAACACTATGCCAACTACCCAAGTAATGCATAGTAAATAAAGATTGATTTTTAAAGTAACACTGAAGAACTAAGTGCTGGTCATCGTCAACTATATTTAAAGTATTTTGAAAGTAGTTTAGAATTTCATGATATAATTTTTGAAACTCTTTTAACTTATTTTTATGTCCGAGAAAAAAATAACCTCCAACTTTTTCCGGAGCATATTTTAAAGTATAATACACATTTTTATCTAAGTCATCTATTGTATTTATCAGAGTATAATTTATAGTCTGTAAATTAAACTTATTTATATCTAATAATTTTTTAGGAATATTCTCTTTTAATTTAAAAAATCCAAAGTCAACCCAACAATAATAATCATAATTTATTTTTTTAGATTCGATAAGGGCGCATATTAAATCAATTTTACAATGATTTATAAGAGTATATTCTGGATAACTATGTTCTGGATACACATGTCGTTGAGCTACTATAGTTTTAAAATATTGCCCATGCATAACTTCATTTTCTCTTTTAAGTGTATTCCACATAGGCAGAAAATTCATAAAATTATTATCTATCCCTATTACTCTTATATTAAAGCTGTTATCATCTTTTTTATAAAACTCAATTTTTTCATCTAACATATTCTCCCATTTTTTATCTATAAATACAACCAGTAAATCATCTTTACATGTGTTTTTATTAAATAAAGGTATAAAAGGTTCAAATTCTTTTAAATATTGTTCAAAGGTTCTTGTGAATACATTTTTCCACTTATCTCTTCCGATATCAAAAAACATAGTTACATAGCATAAAGGTTTATTGTTCATATTTAATATTTAATTTTATGTTTTAAAATTAAATATTTTTAAAATCCAAGTTCCGCATCTTGAACTAAAAACTTTAGGAAATTAGCATTTAAATCATCCGATGTTTCCTTAATACCAGCATCTCTTCTGGCCTGCATATACTTTTCATAATAACTAGTCTTATAATCAGGAAATTCGTCATCTAGCTTTTTAATAAGCTCTCTTGTATTAATAATAATTCCTTTAACTTCTTCCATCTTCTTTTGATGCTCTAAATAAGTGAAAGAAAGTTGTGCCAACTTTACCTTTTGAGTAATATAATCGTCGTATGTATCTATTTCTTCCCTCTTAGTTTCTTCCAATAACTTTTCTTCGCGTTGCTTAATTTCTCTAATTTCCTTCTCTTCATCTAATCTCTTTTCTCGAACATTTTGTGAAACAGATTCTGCAGTTTGTTTTCTAATATCTACCTCTGTAGTTTCGGCGGAATACTTAGATGAATTTGTAATTGGAAAAGGTCTTCCTACATATGTATGATATATTTGATGATAAGAATCTACATTCTTAATCAAAAATTCCGCTCGTTGACTTGCTTCAATCTCAGACGCAAAATTTCCTCTTAACTTTGCAAACCCATATACGCCATTTTCATTTGGAGTTGCTCCTTTTGCAGGTGTGAAACTAATTAAACCGTATAGTTGCATAGATAAAATTGGGTCGGCATATGTTCTATCTACTCTTGGAAACTTATCGATAAAATCTGTATTGTTTAGTACTTTCATAGCTTCATTAGTTTGTTCATCACTTAAAACTGGTTCAGATTGTTCTGGCTTCCATTTATTAACTCTATCTCGATCCAAGTTTGATGTAAGACTATTTTCTTTTTCCCATTCAGAATGTTCAAAGTTTTGTTTTTGTTCAGACATTTATTTTATAAATATTTATCTTTAAATAAAATATATTTTTAAAATAAATGTTTAAGTTATTAACGTTTGTTATTTACACTTTTACAATAGAAGCATGTAAAGTATTAAGTCTTTCCGGTGGAGGTCCACTAGGAGCTTTTGAAATTGGTGTTGCAAGTACATTAATGGAAAGATATGGCGGTGATTGGAACATTATTACAGGTGTTTCTGCTGGAAGTATTAATGCAGCATATTTATCAACTATCGAAAAAGGGCAAGAAAAACTATTTATTGAAGATTACAAAAATTTATGGTTTAATACCACTAATAACCAAGTATATTCTCCAACTTATTTTTTAAACGGAAAAAGTTTATATGATACTAAACCTCTAAAAAATACTTTAAGCAAGGTTTTTGAAGGTAGAAATCCTATAAGACCTGTTTTAATAAGCGCAACATCTTTAGTAACTGGAGGCTCTGAATTATTTTCTGAAATAGACATACAAACACATGGGTTTACAGATATCATAATGAGTTCAACTGCTATACCTATTTACTTTCCGCCGTATGAATTTAAAGATAATTTATATGTTGATGGTGGTTTATCTTCAAATATACTGGTATATGAAGGTATAAATTATTGCTTGAAAAATTTTCCTAATGAATCGATATCTATAGATGCTATTGTTTGCGGTAAAAAAATAAAAGACTATCCCGATATTACAAAAAAAAATAATATAGTAAATATAGCATCAAGATTGATTGATATTATTTTCCAACAAGTAGAATATTATGAAATTTTAAACACAATTATGGTATCAAATCCAAATATAAACATAACCATATATGAAGAAAGAGATCCAATAGATGTTGGTATTGCAGATTTTAACAAAAGCAAATACCTTTGGAATCAAGGTTATAATTTCACAAATGTTAATATTTATACTGATATAGTAAATTATTTTTAAACTAAGATACTAGTCTAAAAATATTTAAGCTCTGTTTTCCTCCATTTCATTATACAATTTTTCTAATTTTTCATAAATTGATATTGCAGTTGGATTCTTATTTTCAATATTAGATTTTATAAACTCTATCGTATTTGGATTGTTTATACTATCAAGAATAAACTCATTTTCTTCTTGTGACAAGTTATATCCACTTAAAAATACTACATTAAGAGCATCGATAACTTCTTTATTGCTTGGATTTTCCATTTTAATTTACATACAATTTTCAAATTTTTAAATCAAAAAATTGATTTTTTAAAAATATTTATTCTATAAAATTTTACAAATGGGGTTTATTGAAGCTATTGATATTCAAGTAGGAGGGCATATTGGATTTTCCAAACAAATTCTTCCTACTATTGAAACCGCTATTATGAATAATATGAAAAGTTTTCAGTTTTTTCTAGGAAATCCAAAGTCTTTTACAAGACAAAGACTAACTAAAGAAGATATTGTAAATACGTATAAGTTAGCAAATGAAAATAACATAAATATATTTAGTCATTATCCCTACACAGCTAGTTTAAATGGTTCTGTTGCAAGTTTAGCTTGGAATGGAGACAAAGAACAAGACACAAAAACTACAAAAATTCTTACCGAACTTGAATACGAGCTAAATACTATATCTTTATTATCTCCAGTAAATGGCGTAGTAATTCACCCTGGTTCTTATAAAAAAACAAAAGAAGGTTTAGAAACTATTTCTAAAAGTATTAACAAAATTAATTTCTCGGAAAATTCAAAACTATTATTGGAAAATTGCGCTGGAGAAGGCACAAAGCTATGTAAAAATTTCTCTGATATAGCCAAAGTTTTTGAAGGTATTGATAATAGCAAAAAAAATAATGTTGGAATTTGTATAGATACCGCGCATATTCATGGTTCTGGAATTTATGATTTATCAAAACAGGATGATGTCGATAAAATGTTTTATGAGTTTGATAAGTATATTGGATTAGATAAATTCAATCTATTGCATTTAAATGATAGTATGGTTGCGCTTGGTTCAAAAAAAGATAGACATGAGTGCCTATGTGAAGGCTGTATATGGAAGAAAAATAATACAGCTTTAAAATATCTACTAACAAAGTGTGGAGAAAATAAAATACCTGTAATAATAGAAACCGCAGATGTTGTTGGTGATATGGATACTATCGATCGATTATAAAAATTTATATTTACAACTTAAATATAAATTTAGTCTTTTGTTTTTACTTTTTTCTCATTTGTACTATGATATATAACTGGTATACCTATACCAGTAGTTATAATAATTGCCGATAAAATAGCAGTTCTTAAATATTGTCTTATCATCTTTATTCTTTATTTTTAATTTCTTATTTTTAAACTTAATTTAAGTGTAAAAATAATTTAGTTATTTATTTTTTACTTTTTATTTTTTATCTTTTTTGTTTCTCCCTTATGTTCGCTCATAATTTTTAACCATTTATGATACTCATCTTCAAACTCTTTTAGATCATTTATCCACATTTGTTTTTCAGAAGTCTTCACAATATTATCAAGCTTTGTTTTTAAGGATAAAATCTCATTCTTGATTTTCTTAACTTGTTCGGCAGTTAAACTTCTAACAGGTAATTTAAGAAGATAATTATATCCATTTTTATTTTCAGAATCATCACTTTTATTTTCTTTGTCATACTTTCTTTTTTCCAACTCTTTTACAATCAATTCTTCTTCTACATTCATAATTTTTAATTTTGCATCTATTATCTCTTGAATAAATCTTTCTTTATTACCTAAGTATCGCAAATCTTTTTCTAAACTTGAAACAATATACTTTTTTCTTTTTACGTAAAAAGAATATCTCATAATACAAAAGTCGTTTAATATTTCATCTATATTATATTTTTTAAGCTGTTCTTTCTCGTCAAATAAAACCATATTTGTAGTATGTAAATACGAGTATAAACCCATGTTATTTAAATTACAAGAAAAACCATCGTCCGATTCTGTAATTATAAAATTAACCTTTCTTGGAGTAGAATAATTTTTCATACTTTTAATTTTCTTATCAACTAACCAATCTTCGGCTGTTTCTTTAAATTTATCGGTCCACATTCCAATAGGAAGTTCAATTACTTCAACCTTATCTTTATTTTTTTCAATTATACCATATGTAATATATTTTGTATCTATTTTTTCAATAGTTCCTTCAAATCCTCTATACCAAGGAGTAATTTCTGGAAACATAGATAATAAGGTTCCATCATCTGGGTCTTTTAATAAAACCTCTCCATCATTATTGAGCCATATTTTTATACATTCAATAATATCAAGAGGATTATAACATGGAATTGAAGATGACCATCCTGAACCGATTCCGAGTGCTCCATTCACCAAAATCATAGGAATAATTGGAACATAAAATTTAGGTTCAACAACATCGCCATCATCTACAACATAGTCAAGTAATACATCATCCTCTTCTCTAAATATCAGAGGAGTGATAGACTCCATTTTTGTAAAAATATATCTTGGACTTGCCGAATCTTTTCCGCCGACTAACCGGGTCCCAAACATACCATCCCTATAAAATAGAGGAATATTATTTGATCCAACATAATCTTGTGCTAAATTTATAATAGTTTCAAATAAATTTTGCTCTCCATGATGATAATTTGTATGCTCAGCAACATAACCACCTAATTGCGCTACTTTTAGAGATTGTTTATTATAAGTTAAATTTCTTTTTTTAACCGCAAAAAGTACTTTACGCTGACTTTCTTTTAATCCATCAAAGAGGCATGGAATACTTCTTCTACAATCATTATGCGAGAATTTAATAACCTCGTTATTAAGAAATGAAGAAATTTCCATATCTACAATTTCACCTTCATCATCTAACGAAAATTCTGGATTTGGATCGTAATTAGCTAACCACTCTTTACGAGTATCAGCAAACTTTTTATGAAATATTTTATTCATATTAGTTGTTGAATTATCATCATTTATATACTCAATCATTTTTTTACCAAATGTATCAGGTACATCTTCCGGTTTTGTTGTACCTAATCCTTTGTAATACTTACTTTTAAAAGTTTTATTTTGTCTTTGTTGTTCTTTTGTAAATTCTCTAAATTTATTTTCATCGTAAAATAGTATATCTCCTTTCGGATTAAATACTCTTACTATTGGTGTACACATACTAATAATAAAAGGATCCTCTCTTTCTAAAAGAGAAGGAAAGAGATAGTGAAAAAAATTCATAAGTAATCCCGAAATATGTCTCTAATACCAGTTCATCTAGATATTTCTTTCTAGAATCATTACACCTTTTAACTCTAAATATTTAGTTATGTATAAAACTAATAATTTTTATTAAAAGCATCTTTTCAGATGGGGATAGACTATATCTTAAGCAATCATCAAGAATTGTTAATTCTTTCATGCCCACAACCATTTAGTCGTTGAACCTTCTCCAACTCTATTTTTATTTCGAGTATTATATCCTTACAATAATGGACTTAGGAGCTTGGCTGCGGATTATCTCTATTCTTTAAATTTTTACTCTCTTAGCAATTAACTAAGACCGCTATATGATTTCTCAAATAGTTTAGTATTAAAGACTTAACAAGATATTCCCGCAATTTGGATGTGTAGCCTGTTATACCAGACTAGCAATACTTTTAATATCACTTGCCCAAAAAAATTTAGGCCATCAGTATTATGTACAATTATATTTCCTATACTGGCGTGAAAATGATGATTTTCTGTTTCAATATCGTAAACATATGTATCTTCATATTTTTCACTTACATCAATAATTTTTTTTATTCTATGTTCTGGTTTATTATATTCTTTACTCATTAAAATTTTATATACATTCAATTTTTTATCTGAACAATTTATACTTGGTTTATATCCACAATTTTGTAAAATTTGAAATAATCCCATTAGTTGACATTTATATTCTCCATCAAAATTATCTGTAGTTCTAATACCTTTATTTCCATCTCCAGCATAAAATCCTTCTAAAAATGCTTTTTGAATTTCAATAGAACTATTTAATATTTCTTTCGGTATTTTTTTCTCTCTTAATGAATTATAAAACATATTTCTATACTTAATACATATATCTTTTCTAACTCCTTTCGCTTCTAAAGTATATTTATGAGTTCTACCGCTTTTTTCAGAGTAACTACCTTTTGATACTTTAACTTTTCTAATTTCGAAATACAATTTCAGATCATCACAAGAAGTTTTATTATTTAAATGTATTTTTAATTCATAAGTATCTCTGAAAATTTTAAAACATTTTAAACATTGTGTTTTTGGTTGAGTTATTACAATTTTTTCAATATTTACATTAGTATTTTCATATTTTTCAAAAATTAATTTTAGTTTTTCTAAAGGTTCTTTTTCTACACATTCTATAGTCCATTTTGAATTAGTCGATAATGTTATCGAACCATCTTTATTTTTAAGTCTAACTTTTGCATCTGTAATACAATTTCCATCTGCTTGGAAATAACCAAGAGCGTACGCATATTCTTGATTTATATTATCATACTTAATAAATTTTTCTTGGGTATATTTATTATGAAGCAATTCTGTTTCATTTTCTTCGCAATCTTTTATTGTTATTTCTTCACCATTTTTATTTAAAAGAGAGTGATCTTCTGTCACATCTACACAACCCGTATGTGTTAATACTCTAAAAATTGGTTTATTTACTTTATGTCTCATTATAGATTTAATTTTTGTCCACCCTTTATCAGACCAAACTAAATATTTATCACAATCACTATATTGTTTTAATGTAAATTTATCTTCAACCCATATATTATCATTTATCTCAGAAATAGGTTTAATTTCTATTTCGTCTGTTTCTATATTTTTTATGATACAAGGTGTATCAAATGTAACAGAATCGGCATCGGTAAGAAATATAATTTTCCCATAAGATAAAGTTTTATAATTTTTGTCTTCCGTATAGTCTAAATCATGTCTTAAATTTAAAGTTTGAATTAAATCTGTTATAACTTTATTTTTAGCAATAGTTGTTGGAATAGAATTTCTTACGTTGAGGCATTTGCCTCTCAAACTTAAAATTCCATACCAGTCTCTGCCTGCTTTATCATACACTCCTTTTTGTATTCCTGCAACTGCATATGTTTTTGCCGACAAACCTTCGCATAGAATTAAAGAACACTGATATCCAAGTTTTCCACCAGCATTATTTGCTGGGTCTAATCCTTCAATTTTTGTATAACCTTTCTTTTTCTTTTCTGTTTTTTTTAATACCACCATCTCCTTCATTTTGATAATATCATTTATATCTTCAATAACTGACCATTTTAAAATTTTATTTATATCCGTCTGTTTTACGTCTGGATTTATTTTTGGCGCCTCAAGCTTTTCTTTATCCTGTGATGAAAATTCAGGATTAGGAATAGTTGCCACAACAAAAATTCTAAAAAATTGTTTTATATCTTTAATATTAACTTGTGGTTTATCTTTCTTATTAAATTTTTCTACTAATGGCCTAAATATAACTTCAGACCAAGCATCAACATGAACTCCTCCTAAACGTGTATATGTACCATTTACAAAAGAAATATGTTGAAATTCATTTATATTGGCAGGACAAATTAAAACTTCTGAATTTTTATTTTTTATAAAAAGTTTTTCATCTATTGAAGTGTCATATAATTCAGAATATGTTTCTAAACTATTTACTGGTATTAATTCTTCATTTAAATATACTTTAATCTTTGTTAGCATAGCAGCATCAATTACATACTTAGTATATAAATTAATTATATCATCTGAATATTCTTCTAAATCAAATTGTTTAAAATCCGGAAAATAAGTAACTTTTGTAAAACCAGTTTTTAATTTAGTAGAAGTAATCTTTGGGTCAGTTGTATTTCTCATATTATTAGTCCATGTTTGCTCTAAAACTTTTCCATTATTAGGGTCTAATCCTTTCACTATGAATTTTGTAGAGAAAACACATGCCAATTTACTCCCGAGTCCGTTGCGTCCCGCAACCAACCTTTCTTCTTCATCATTATAATTTGAACCAGCCATAAGATTTCCAAAAATTAAACTATGGTTGTAAATTTTTTCCTCATCATGTATTTCAATTGGAATAATATCGCCATCATTCCATACTGAAGTTTCGCCTGTTTCTTTATCTATATTTACTTTAATTGTGGTACAAGGAGTTTTTGTATTTTTACTTCTTTCTACATTATCAATTGCGTTTGAAAGAACCTCAACAAAAATTCTTAAAATTGCAGGAGAAGAATTTACATATTTTTTAAATATTTTAAAAGTATCTTCATCTTTAGTGGCTATATACTCTTCTATATTTTTCAATCTTTTCGACCCAACATACATATCACTTCTTTCGAGAATATGTGTTATTGGGTCAAGTTTCTTATAAACTTTCTTTGGTGGCATTAATTATATTATATAATAATAATTCTATAAATTTAATTTTAAAATCATTTTTTTTTATTTTTTAAGTTACAAAAGAACTTAGAAAATACAATTTTATTATAGTGGTAATAGAACAGTATAAAAATTAATAAGTGTTTTCTTTTTAGGATCTTCTACTTTATATCCTATAATTTTAATATTCAAATTATTTCGTTCTCCTTCCACGTTATATACTTTTATATCGTTACTAGTTGTATATGAATATAAGGTAAAATTTTGATTTAAATTATCATCGTCGTTAATTTTAACGTCTATTCCAGGATTATATTTGTCCCTATTCCATATCATACTAATTTTAATTCCTTTTAAGTATGAATCAATATTTTGAGCTATATATATATTTTTCCCACATATAATATTATTCTTAAAAAAATAGGGTTTTACTACATAAAAATAGCTGCTTTCTAAGTTTTCAGTTATATTTTTCTCTCCTTCCTCTTCTTCCTCTCCTTCCTCTCCTTCCTCTCCTTCTTTGTCCTTTTTTTGTTTTTCTTCTTCATCTTCATCCTTTATAAAATTTATTTTTTTGTATATTATATTTATAGTTGTTTCATTTAACAACCTAAAAAATGCTTTTTCTCCTTGTAAAATAGATTGATTGTTTTCAAAAGAAAAGTCGGTTATATCCAAGTAGTAATTTTCAATAGTTATTCTATCTTTATAATTTAAAATTTCATCAAAATTTCTGGTTAGTTTTAATCGTAAAATATAAAATAATCTTTTTAACGTATCTTCAGACTTAATAACAAGTTTTTTGTTGTTTATTATACCACTATTTTCCAAGCTAAAATTTTTTTTAATATTTTTGTATTCGAAATTTTTATCCATTTGAATATAATTATCTTTGAATTCATAAAATATATTATCATATTTTTCCGCTATATGTTCAGCTTCAATTGTGTTCTCATTCAAATATATTGAAAATAACCAGAATACATATTGAATTACATATCTTGATAATTTTTTATACATATTATATTCTACCATAGCTGAATATTGTATTTTAGAATCGACGTCCTTTTCATCTTGAATTAAAATATGTAAAATAACGTTATTAATTTTCCCTGTGAGTTTTTTGGCATTTAATTCTACTATTTCTTGTATATTTGTTGCACTTATAGTATTTAAAATTTCAGTTGCTGTTTTAATATCTGCTTTATTTATAGGTTCTGTAATTTCAAAACTAGATCCTAAATTTACAGGCTGTATTGGAGAAGTAAATAAAGATATTTTTTTTGACTTATAATTTACATTTAAAATTCTAGTTTTACCATATGCATCAAAAATTTGAGAAGTTATATCCAGCTTTTCCAAGGGCCAACTTAGATTAACAGGAGAAACTTGTGTGTTTAAAGCGTATGATTTAATATAAGAAGCATAAGTATCGAAAATAAGTTTAGATAGATTATAGTCCGAATTAAAAATACTTGTATGAATGCTTCCAACCTGATTATATTTTATTATTAGTTCACATCTAGGATATCCATCTTTAACTTTTGTGTGCTCTATTATAAAGATACATCTTTTGTTATTCTTAAGTTTGTAATAACACTGAAGATTATTGGGTATAATAAATTCTCCATTATTTTTAATTGAAAATAAAAATATATTACAATCAAAATGTAGTTCTAATAAGTGAATAAATAATTTAGGATCTAAATACTCTTCTTTATTTCGAATTTTATTTTTTATTTCGTTTATATTATAGTTAAACATTTCTTGTCTACAATATCCAGCTGAAATATCTGTAGTCAATTCAGCTCTTTTTTTATCCAAAATATTTAAAATATCGTAATCACTCTTAGCTGTAAAATTTTTTGTATCTAAAGCTTGCATTACACAATTTAAAAAACTACTTTTAGTATCGAGCATTCCTTCTCTATAATAAATATTTTCTTGGTCTCCCATTAAAAATAATCTTTTTAAATTTGGGGGTAATACTCCATAAATTTTTCTATCTAAAGGTCTTTTTATATTTTCTACTATATATTTACTTTTAGTTGTTCTACTACCGATTGAAGTTGCTATCGATGTTTTATCTATATCATCGGTAAAATAATAATCCTTATATTCAGGTTTATCAGTTTGTTTTACTTCAAAACAGCAAGGCAAATAAGGAACTAGTTCTTTTGTTTGTTTATATTTATTTTCTTGTAATCCTGGATAAATATAAGGTTCTTTATCGCAAATATAATATTTAGGATACGATATATCTTCAATTTCTTCTTTTGGAAATTTAATTATATTTTCAGATTTTCCTTCTAGTATTTTTATTTCTGCTTCTTCATTTGTTAAATATTTAGGCCTTTTAAATGGGCCACAACTTGTTGTATATTTTGTTTTTTTATCAAAAATAAATGGGTCTATTTTATATAAATCTGTTTCTTCTTTTTTAGAAACTTTTATTTTTTCCTCGTCTTCTTCTTCATTATCATCTAAACTACATCCATAGTTTTTATAAAATTTCATAATATCTTTCTCATTTTTGTTATACAAGCTTATTAGTTTTGAAAATAACTTTTGAAAATTCTCAACCTTGTTTATATTATCGCATTCTGTTATTCTTATTCTAATTATATTTGAATTTATTGGAATGTTTTTCTCATCTATGTTGCTTGATAACAAGGGTTTAATATTTTTACTGCTAACTTTTATAGGAGTTAAATTTAAATTTATTTTTCCTAAATTACTATTCTCAAAATATATGTATACCGAAGATAAAGTTGATATTGAACTTTCATTTACACTTAATAAGTTTGAAATTGTAGGATTATTTAGTATCATATCTAACATAACTTCTCTATTTATTTTTTCAAACATATAGTAAACTCCATTTACATTAACTTCTTTTATATTTTGAGGTTTTTCTTTTGTTCTTAGTATATCTAGACAATTGTTTATTATTTTATCTGTAGAAATAAATTTTTTATTATACTTAGTACTTATCTTTATAGTGTTTATATCTTTCATACTGATAATTATGTCTATGTATCTATCTTTATTTTTAATTTTTTTATCTTCTAGAATTTTAAGTATAATATTTGTTTCTCTATTTATATCCTTGGATCTATCTCTAAAACTTGTGCTTCGGTCAAAGAGATTAACCCATTCAATTGGTGGTTTAAATCCTTTTAAAATTTTATAAAAGTTATTTGTAGAAGCAAAAGGTATATTCTTATTTAAAACTATAGTATTAAATATTTCAAGTATAGACGATGTATTTTCCACATTCAATTCGAATTCAAAAGTTATTTTTTCTAATTTAAAAGGTGTGTATTCTAATGTTTCAATTTTATCAAATTGTAAAAATTTATTTAGAGTTTTATTTGCAAGTTCTTTATTTTTTTCTATTTCTATATTAAAAGTTCCTTCACGATTTTTTTTTGTTTTCCATATTCTTTCTAGTTCATCATCTGTAATATTATTATTTTCATCTAAAATTTTGTTAATATCATCTTTAAGAGTTGATATACCATAAAACTCATATCCAGATACAGATAATTGATTATATGTTTCTGTAAAATTTGAATTTAAGATGGTGTAGTAGTTTATAATATCTCTTACACTAAAAGTACCTATAGTTTTATTCTCATATTTTTTTATTTCATTATAAACACTAGCAATATCAGTTCCCTTTTTAATTACATCAATTAAATTAACTACTTCAATATTTTGATCGATAGAAAAATCCTCTATAGTTGGAATTCCAGCCGGAAAATATAAAAATTTTGGAAGTGTATTCATATTTGCTGCTATTCTTTGATATATTGTTTGTTCTGAATCGAGATCATATGTTTTAAATTCTTCGTTATTTATCTTAACCATAACTCTTTTATTGTTATTATTTTATTTTTAAAAATAATATTTTTTAAAAATATTTAGAATGATTGCGCAAATGCTACCAAATTTTCCTTATTTCTTCCTCCAGAATGTGACTTAACATATTTTCCATTTTTATATCCTACATAGCTAGGAAATCCTCTAAAAGTAGGGTCGATTTTTTTTATCATATCATTTAACTCTTTTTCTCCTTGTTCTTTTCCATCTCCTTGAATAGTTACGCAAATAAAGTTTGATTGATTTTGATTTGCTAATTCTTGAAAAGCAGGTTTAGCGATAGTACAATAACCGCAGAAATTTGCTTGAATCATAATTATAACTTTTCCGTTTTTTAGTTTAGGATTTACTATATTACCATTACTATCAAAGTCATTTATTGTGAGATAAGCAATAGGTTTTGTTAAAAATATATTGTTGGACATTTTATTTATTATATATTTTTTTTTTAAAATTTTAATTTAAAGTATTTAAACTATTAATTTAAATTCAAATGACAATAATATTTAGAGCAAAAAGTAACGAAGCATATGCATTTAAAATATTAGCAGAATTACTTGCAAATAATATAAAGACAGGATGCTTTGAAATTGATAATACAGGGATTTTTTTACGAATGATGGATCATCACAGGCGTGTTCTTATAGATTTAAAATTATTTTCTCAAAGTAGCGGGTTTACCATGTTTAAATTTAATTCGAAGAAAATGTTTCTAGGAATCAACATGGCACATTTTCATAAGATGCTTCGCCCGGTCAAGAAGAAAGATGCGATAGAGCTGTTTATTGACGATGAATTTCCGAACAATTTATGTATCAAAGTTACACCTAAAGAGAACAATAGAACTACTACTTCGACTGTTAAGATTCAAAGCATTCAAAATTTAGAAATAGACTTGCCAACAGGTTATTTAAATCCTATATCTATATCTTCAATTAACTATCAAAAGATGCTAAAAGAATTGGGTAATATAGGAAATGTTATACAAGTAAATGCAAAAAAATATTCAATAAACTTTAGTTGTAGTGCAACAGGAGTATATGGTAGAACAGTTTCATTTGGAGATTTAGATGATAATGAAGATGAAGATGAAGATATTAAATATGACCAAGAATTTAATACAGAAACACTAAGTAGAATATCCAAGCTAGCTGGATTAAATACAAATATTCAAATTTTTGCAGGCAAACCACTATATTTTAAGTCAAATGTAGGTAATCTAGGAGAAATTAATATATATATTAAGTCAAAAGAGCAAATTGAGAAAGATTCTTGTAATATAGATAATTCAGATTCCGACTACGATTGAGCCTATTATTTTATAATTCAAATTAGTTATAAAATAAGCATAAAAACGTGGTTAAAGAGGTATTATAAATAAAAATGGAATTACTAAAACAAATTGACGAAACAGTCTCATTTAATGAAAAAAATATTCGTGTAATTGGTACCTATGAAGAACCTTGGTTTGTGGCCAAAGATATATGTACTATACTTGAATTACCAAATATCACAAATGCAATAAAAATTATACCGGAAAAATGGAGGGGTTTAAAGTTATTAAACACCTTTGGAGGAGAACAAACCATGATAACAATTAACGAAGCTGGATTGTATAAACTAATAATGAGATCAAATAAACCTGTCGCGCAAAAATTTCAAGAAGTAGTATGCGAAGAAATACTTCCTACTTTAAGAAAGAAAGGCGAATATCAAATAAAAAGTATATTAGATAAAAATAAAAAACTTGAAGAAGAAAAATTAAGAATAGAGGAAGAAAAAAATAAAATTGAGGAAGAAAATAAGAAGTTAGTAAAAAAATACGTTAAAAAACCAAAAGATATTGTAGATAAAGAAAATGTTGTATATCTTATGACTACGAATGAAGCCGAAATAATAGGAGAATATGTTATAGGTAAATCAGTTAACTTAAGTCAACGAAAAGAAGATTACGATCATAATAAGTTACATGATTTTAGAGTCGTTTATTACTTATCATGTCCAAATTCAAAAATAATGGATATAGTTGAAGCATCAATACTTATGAAACTTGGAGAATATAGATGTAAAGCTGGTAGAGACGTATTTTTATTACCCGAACATACAAATATAACATTATTTACAGATATGTTTGATATATGTTTAAAATTTTTTGAGAATGTTGATTATGTGATTTATCCTAAAAAAACAGCTGAAAAAGAAGATAAGGAAAAACAAAAAGATAGACATCAAAAGTATCGTGAAGAAAATAAAGAGAAAATATACTTACAACAAAAAGAATATCGCGAAGATAATAAAGAAATAATAGCTGACTTAAAAAAAGAATATTATGAAAATAATTTTGAAACTATATCGGCAAAGAAAAAAGAATACTATGAAGAAAATAAGGAAGATATGATAAAAAGTGTCTTAGAATATTATAACAATAATAAAGAGATAATCTTAGAGGAAAGAAAAGAATATTATAAAGAAAACAAGGAAAAAATTTTAGAAAAAAGAAAAGAATATTACGAAGAAAATTACAAGACAAAAATCACAGAACAAAGAAAGAAAAAAGAAACATGCGAGTGTGGTATGATAGTAACTCATTATAGAATGAAGAAGCATAAAGAAAGCGCAAGACATGCTAAATGTCTGGAAAAATTAGCTACAAAAGCTTAGTTAAATATATTATTTCATACCTATATATAGGTATGAAATAGATTTAAGACTTTCTTTTTAGCGCTTTATCTCTATGTTTACTTCTGCTATTATATTTTGAAGTAGGATAGTCATCAAGTTTCTCATTACAATTTTTACACAGAATTCGTAAAGTAGCATTTTTTTATGATATTCCTGCCATAGCTTTTCGAATACAATATCTTCTTTCCTAAATATTATAGAACCTAATTCATCTTTGTCAAATTCTTTTGGATATTCTTGATTCTCCAAAAGAATATTTTCTTTTAGATTTTTAAATTTTATTAGATGATCTGCTGTAATATTTGCATATGAACCACATAATTCACATGATTTATTTATATTTGCATTTTTAAAGTCTAAAATCTGATTTTTAACCGCATATCTCATAGCCCAATTTACAAGTTTTTCAAATGGATATTCAGACATCATTATACATTTATTCCATCAAATAGTATCTTGCTTGTTATTATTTTTAATAATAATGAACTGATATACACTAAAATCAAGATTCTTTTTCTCTTTTATTTTTAGAAATTTACGAATAGCTATGTCAGTAATAAGAGCTATTTCTTTTCTATCTTTTTGGGATGTATTTGAAATAAAGATACAAAAAATGTATATACTTTTGGGTGGGTATTTTTTAAACTAGGAGTTATGTCAGTTTTTAGAATAATTACGATAACATAATCTCACAACTCTTCTTTATCATCAAAATCTTCTGGATATTTCATGATCTATAAATATTTTAAGAATTTAAAAAATTAAAATTGATATTTATAAATATAAAATTATAAAGTTATAAAAATGCTTAATGTTATTGATTTATTTTGCGGAGTTGGCGGTATGTCAAAAGGTCTTACCGATGCTGGATTAAATGTAATCGCAGGTGTTGATATTTGGGATAAAGCAATAAATAATTATAAAAAAAATTTTGAACATCAAGCAATTTGCGAAGATTTAACAAAATTACCCCCTGAAAAATTCAACTTATTATACAATAAAGAAAATAAAATTGTTGATTTAATAGTAGGAGGGCCACCATGTCAGGGTTTTAGTATAGCAGGTAAAAGAGATACAAAAGATCCAAGAAATTCTTTGTTTATGGAATATCTAAAGTATTTAAACTATTTTAAACCAAAGGCTTTCATAATGGAAAATGTAATTGGAATTTTATCTATGAAAACTGAAAATAATGAAAAAGTTATTGATATTATTATGGCTAAATTAAATATAAACTATAATTGTATAGTAATGAAACTTTATGCGAGTGATTTTGAAGTTCCACAAAATAGGAGAAGAACAATTATAGTTGGAGTTCGAAAAGATTTAGATATTATACCTACTGAAATAAAGCCTATATTAAGTATTGAAAAAAGAATTCCTGTTAAAAATATTTTATTATCAAAAGAACAAATAGATAAAAGCTATTATTTAAGTGAAAGAGCTATAACAGGTATAGAAAACAAAAAGAAAAAATCAAAAGAAAATGGTACAGGATTTGGCGCACAATTTTTAGATTTTAATAAACCATCTTATACTATACCAGCTAGATACTGGAAAGATGGATATGATTCTCTTGTAAAATATAGTGATACTGAAATAAGAAGATTAACTATATTAGAGTTAAAAAGAATTCAAAGTTTTCCAGATGATTATATTATAGAAGGTTCTAAAAAAGATGTTATAATTCAAATAGGTAATGCTGTAGCCTGTAAATTTGCATATCATTTAGGAAAATATATAAGCGATATTTTATCTTAATATAGTTTTATTTTTTAAGTATATTAGTTACTTAAAAAATTAAAATGTTTCTGTAATTAATTTATTCCAAAAATTACCTGCTGAGCTTCTAAAAGAAGAATAATTTCTAGTATTTCCTATGTACATACCACTATCAAATATAATATTACTATTTTTAATATTAGACACAAAATGTTGATAATTAAAAGGAACACCAAAGGATATATTTTGATATGTATCCATGTTATTTTTTTTACAAATAAAAAAACCTTTCTTATTAAACTTATTATTTATATGGTCTTTTAACTTGCAACATTTCCATATTACTATAAGAAGATTATTTGTATGTAAAAATTTCGGAAATGTATTTTTAATTTCACGACTATCTTTTTCAAACGAATATGATATACATAAATCTAACTGATTATTAAAGTACATAATTTGTCCAAAACTATTCCAATAACCATATTTTGGTACACAAGTTCCACTCCATGAATATCTATTATTTTTTAACTTATTAGGAGCTCCAAAATATCTTATAAAATTGTCTCTTGATATATGAATTTCATTTTCTTTCCAACAATTTACACATTCAATAATAGGCTTTTTGTTTGAAAATAAATATTCACTTGCACTATAATCACCAAATGTTATTTTTCTTGAGTCTTTTTTCATTTCGTATCCAAAAATATCTGGTTTATTTTTACAATTAGGTTTTAACCCCATTTTTTCTTCTAACCAGTATCCTTCACTACCATAATGCGATTTATTTTTTTTTATTTTTTTACCTTTTACATTAGTATTAAATAATTCTATAATTTTTTCTTTATTTTCGAGTTTATTTTCGAGTTTATTTTCGAGTTTATTTTCGAGTTTATTTTCGAGTTTATTTTCGAGTTTATTTTCGAGTTTATTTTCGAGTTTATTTTCGAGTTTATTTTCGAGTTTATTTTTTATAGATATATATTTTTTAGTAAGCATATGTAAAATGTCAATTTTATCCATATTAGAAAACATAATTTTAGCTATAGGATACTCTTTATCAAGATATTCTTTTAATTGACATTTATTTTTTTTACTAACATTTTTTTTCATATTCTATGTTAGATATTTTTTATTTTTTTATACTTTTAATTACTTTAAAAAAATTTCAATTTTTAAAATTTATAGTCTTATTTTAGAATATATTTAAGTATTCTAAAATATAAATTAGTCACCAACTATCTTTACATCTTATTTACAGCATATTTACAGCGTATAGAAGGCCTGTACCTGTAGCTATCATATATGTTTTATATTTATTTGTAGAATTTAAAATAAAATCTATTGACTGCCAATTTGAACCATAAATAATATCTTCTATTACTACCCATCCATTTTCGTTTAAATTTTCTAAAGCAAATAATAACGTATTAAAGTTAGCACCTATAGAATGAAGTCCATCATCTATTATTAAATCATATTTGATATCGCCAAATTTATTTTTTATTTCTTCAAATGAGGTAGAATTTAATTGATCAACATAGCAAGTTTTTATTCTATCTTCCTCAAATAGAATATCTTTATCTATATCAGCACCATATATATTTGAATTTGGCAAATATTCTTTAAAAGAATATAGTGAAGCCCCAGGCCTTCCATCAACACCCATAGTAGAGACTAAATTAGGATTATTAGTACCTAAACCAATTTCTAAAGTATTTAACTCTTTTTCAATACCTAGTTTATTAAGAATATAAGAATAGAAAATGTAGTATCTATGCGTAGTTGATTTATCTGATTTATTTTTTGCTAATATATAACCAAGTATTCTACTATTATCGTGTTCAAATTCATCAATAGAATTAATACGAAGACGATATTCGGTGTGTATATTTATTAAATTATTAATTTGAGGTATAAATAATGACGCTCCCTTCACCCATAAATCTTTATTTAGTCTATCATTTGCTGAACCTGCCGAAAAAAGAAACAAAGAATCCATTTTATTACATAAAAATTTAATATTTAAATTAATATTAAATTTACAACTTATTAATAACATATAAATGAGCGCGACTATTTGTATTTACAATATATGTCTTATATTTATTAGTGCTCTTTAAGATAAAATCTATAGCCTTCCATTTATGGATACCATGAATATCTTCTATCACTATCCATCCTTTTTCCTTTATATTTTTTAGAGCAAATAATAGTGTGTTAAAATTAGCACCTATGGAATGAAGCCCATCATCTATTATTAAATCATATTTAATATTTCCGAAATTATTCAACATTTCAGTAAAAGAATTTGATTCTAGTTGGTCAACATAACTTGTTTTTATTCTATCTTCTTGAAATAGAATATCCTTATCAACATCAGCTCCATGTATAGTAGAATTTGTTAAATACTCTTTAAAGGCATATAAAGAAGCACCGGGTCTTCCATTTACACCCATATTAGATACTAAAGCTGGATTATTTGTACCTATTCCTATTTCCAAAGTATCCAAATGTGCATCTCTACCTCCTAATCTATTAATAATATAGGAATATAAGATGTAATAATTATTTGGGTTAGATTTATCCGATTTATTTTTCTTCAATATGTCAGAAAAAAATCCTGCTTCGTCATTATCAAAACTTTTCATGTCTGTTACTTCAAACTTATAATCTGTATGATCTAATAATTCATTCATTTGTGGTATAAATAAGGATGCACCCTTTACCCATAAATGTTTATTAATTAGATCGTTGGCACATGCTCCTGAAAATATAAATAAAGAATCCATTTTATATTAAAAAAATATATCTTTAAATTAATTTGAAATTTAAAACAAAAATATTTTTAAATAAAATGAAACTATTTAAAAATATTTATACTTTTTTAGTTGGAGAAAATAAGGATATATCAGACATGTACAATTATCCACTTGATAATCAAGCTATAACGAATAATCTTTTTGTATATGATGAATTTTCTTTTGATAAAGAAGAAGAAGTAGAAGAAGTAGAGGAAGTAGAGGAAGTAGAGGAGGTAGAGGAAGTAGAAGAAGTAGAAGAAGTAGAAGAAGTAGAAGAAGTAGAAGAAGTAGAGGAAGTAGAGATAAAAAAATATTGGTTATATTCGGAGGAATATAAAGATGATTTTATTGAGGAGTTTGTAAAAGACCTTAAACAAAGAGTATTATTGTAAAAAAAATAAAAAATAAAAAATAAAAAATGATTTTAAAAAATTAAAATATTTAAGATAATAAAATGACTCAAGAAAGACTCCGTGAACCTCTATTAACAGAAGATAATTCTAGATTTACTCAACTACCTGTAAAATATGCTAAATTACAAAATGCATACGATATTGCAGAAGGTATGTTTTGGACTGCAAAAGAAATAGATTATGCAGCAGACCTAAATGACTGGGAATCTTTAAATGATAATGAAAAATATTTTATTGAACATATATTAGCGTTTTTTGCGGGGGCGGATGGAATTGTTCTTGAGAATTTAATAACAAATTTTTGTGTCGAAGTTAAAGCTCCAGAAGCTAGAAATTTTTATGCTTTTCAAGGTATGATAGAGAATATTCATGCGATGACTTATTCATTACTTATAGAAACTTTTATTAAGGACGTAAAAAGAAAACAATATTTATTTAATGCAATTGATAATATACCTTGTGTAGCAAAAAAAGCAAATTGGGCTCTTAAATGGTTAAATAATGAAAGACCTTTTGAAGAAAGAGTGATAGCATTTGCGGTTGTAGAGGGAATTTTTTTTTCAGGCGCCTTCTGTTCGGTCTTCTGGCTAAAAAATAGGAATAAAATGACTAAAGCACTAGGTAAAAGTAATGAATTAATTTCTCGCGATGAAGGAATGCATACTGAATTTGCAGTACTAATATATGAACATTTAGCAAATAAAGTTACTCAAGAAAGAGTAGAAGAAATATTTAAAGAAGCTGTAGAAATAGAAGAAGAATTTATATGTGAATCTTTACCTTGTAAATTAATAGGCATGAACTCAGACTTAATGAGGGAATATATTAAATATGTTGCAGATAGACTACTCGTTCAACTTGGATTTAATAAAATTTATATGGCTACCAACCCATTTGACTTTATGGTGAATATAAATCTCGATGGCAAGACAAATTTCTTTGAGCAGAAAATCTCTGAGTATTTTCACAGCTCGATTTTAGCCCCAAAAGAAGATAGTTGGAATTTTGATGAAAATGACGAGTTTTAGTGTTAATTTTACAAGTTTTTATATATATTTAATTTTAAATATATATAAAAATTATTACAAAGAACATAAAGAAGAAATATTAGAAAAAAGTTTATTATATTACAATCAAAATAAAGAAAAAGTTAAACAAAAGGGTAAAGAATATCATCAAAAAAATAGAGAAAAACTGCTAAATAAAAAGATATGTGAATGTGGTAGTAAAGTTGCTTATTCTGGAATATCAAGACATCTGAAAACAGCAAAACACCTTGCAAATATAATTCAAAAACAAAATATTCAAATTTAATATCAAACTTAAAATAAGTTTAATATTACAATTTTTTCTTACAATCTTCTTATACTAAAAGATGCGCTAATTTGTGACGCAGGATTAGGAGAAGCAGGAGAATATCTTTCCGGTAGAATCGTCTTATATAATTCTCCATTTGACAAAAATACGCTAAAATATAAGTTATCGTTTGGCTTAAACTTAATTGTTTGCACCATACCATCTCCATCCACCTTAATAAAAGTTGAGATTATAGGATTAATAACATCATCAATCGGTACTCTAAATATAGCTCTAACTGCATGTGGATTATTAGAGTAAATTATATTTGATAATCTTCCATTTGAAGATGACACATTTGAAATCTGAACATATACGTAAGGATAAAATGCAATTCTACCACCTTCGCCCACAGCTAATACTTCATTTGGAAGAATTAAATTTAGTAGTTCAACTTCATAACAAACCATGTCTTGTTGCGATACCATACTTCCTGTATAGGTAAACGGGTTAAAATTATCATAAGAGAATGGTAAAATTTCAAATAAAGTAGTTCCTGTAGGAGTAAATGTTAAAGGTTGATTTAAAATAAATGTAGTATTTCCTGATCCTGAGTTATAAGTAGAAGAACTTATTATTCTATCTTGATTTGTTAAGTCACTAGTTACAGAGTTATATGGTAAATTACTTATATATTTGTAATATTGCGGAGTACCTAGACTTCCATCTGGAATAATTCTGACAGCAAAATTCTTGTAAAAATTTGTATCTGTAGAGCCCAATCCAGATACAACTATTGAACTTGTTGAAAATGGTGCAATTGGGCTAAATTGATATATAGAACTAACTGAATAAGGAATTTCTTTACGAATAGAATAATTATGTGTTGCTAACCACCCAGTTACAGGACCGCTACTAAAAGATGCTGAACCTGTTGTATTTAAAGAAATCATGTGTGTAATAGAAATATATTCTGAAATAGGTCTATATTGTTTGTAAGTTTCGTTATATAAAATATATCCAGTATATCCATTTTTTTGAACTCTTCCAGCAGGTACGAAAAAATAAGGATTGCTTGTATCGGATAAATCTGTAGGATCTTTAATTAAAAAAGTTGTTCCATCTACTAATCCTTCTGGAAAACTTGCTTCAGTAGTAACTATTCCAAAATCATAAGTTGCATCACTACTTAAATACTTATAAGATAAAATTCTTCTTCTTGATATAACACTTCCGCTTGTAGTTGTTATAACTAATCCGCTGTAATAATTTTCGAGTTGTTGTAATGTCGATACTGCTGTTCTAATAATAAAACTTTGATTATCAGAAGTATTTGATATTAAAACTGGGCTTGCGTTGTTGAATAATATAGCACCTGTTAAATTAACGGAACTAGTAGTTGCATTTAATAAGTTTGAAGTCCAAGCAGTAATTGGAGTTGATAAGCAAACAGGGTCTAAAGCATCAGTATTATTTTTCCTACCAGATTGAGAAATTGGTATTTGAAATTCAGAAGCCAAAGGCCATTCATTTCTATTTCTATATGTTGAATCAAATTCTAGATATCTGTTGTTTGACATACTTTTATTTAAAGATATTTAATATTTAAATAAAAATTTTTAGTAATTTTATTTTTTTAAATAATAAAGATGACATATTACAATAGTTATTCAGTTTTAGGAAATGCATGTACACCACAAACTATAGCTATTCCTTCAAATACAAAATTTTTATCTAGATACAACAACATATATGATATGAAATACACAAAAACGCTTTATTATCCTGGACACGAGGAGGATAAGGTTTTAAATACCGCAAACAAGGTAAATATTGTAGATAAAATAAAGCATAATATACAAGAAAAAAAATGTACTAATTGTTAGACTTCGATTGTTGTTCATAATAATCGTTTCTAATTTTCATCAATATTTTACCTAAATAATTTTTTCCTGTGTTAGTTACACCATTTCCCCAAAAAATATCCTCTTTTGATACGTAAATCAACCTCTTTAATCCAGTATTCATAATCATACTATGTATTTCTGGATACTTATTTAGTTTCATTCTTAATATGGTAGACATAATTTTAATTTTAATTTTATCGTCTACATTTTCATCTCCAAAAGAATATTTTTCTATGTATTTAGAATATGCTTCATATACGTTGTTGTAGGTTTCTGTTTCGGTTTTAATAGGGTGATTTGAGAAAAAGGATAATTTTTCTGTATTTTCATCTGTCTTAGTAATGTTTAGAGTTTCAAAAAACTTGTACACGAATCTTTTTTGATAATAATTTTGCGGAGAACCTAATTGCCTCCATCGTTCTTTCATATTTTTCCTACGACTATGACATTTTGTTGTATAGTTTAATGATTCTTGAGGACTTAAATTGAAAATATAGCATAGAATACATGCTACAACGATACCAGACCTCCCATGCCCCCCTTTGCAGTGAATATATACCCTTTGCTCCGTAGTTAGATTTTTTATTATTCTACTTATCTTGATTATAAAACAAGAAAAGGATAATAGGTCAATTGGGACTGAGTTATCGTTTATCTTATAATTTATGTAAGTATATTTTGTTTTATAAGCAGAAATTTTTTTTTCTTTGTCTATATCTGTTAAATCTACAAAATATCTTACACCATGGTTTTCAAGCTCTTCAACAGAATCTTGTGTTGGAAAACTTCCAAATAAAGACCTATTTTTTATAAAATAAGATGAGTTATCCATGAAATGTTAAATATTTTATTACTAAAATTTTGTTTTTAAGCAAAGATTTAAACATTATAATACGTTATTTGTAGCTAAAGATATCTGCAAAATTTTAGGATTAATTATTGTTACAGAAACATAAAAAAGGGTACGAAAGTTAATGGTACCCCTGAATTAAATATTTATAAATAAGGTGGAAAATAAGCTTTAAAAGGTACTATAAATATTTTAAAATAAAAATAAACCCTATTTAAAGATTAGATTTTATAAATAAAAATGGAATTACTAAAACAAATTGACGAAACAGTCTCATTTAACGAAAAAAATATTCGTGTAATTGGTACATATGAAGAACCTTGGTTTGTAGCAAAAGACATTTGTAGTATACTTGAATTACCAAATATCACAAATGCAATAAAGATTTTACCAGAAAAATGGAGGGGCTTAAAGTTATTAAGTACCTTTGGAGGAGAACAAAATATGAATATTATTAACGAAGCTGGATTGTATAAACTAATAATGCGTTCAAACAAACCAATAGCGCAAAAATTTCAAGATGTAGTATGTGAAGAAATACTACCGACTTTAAGGAAGAAAGGAGAATATAAAATTCAAAGTATAATAGATAAAAATATAAAACTCGAGGAAGAAAATAAAAAGTATACTTGCATTTGTGGATCTATTTTAAATATTAAAAGTAAAAAAAAACACGAACAATCATTAAAACATATAAATAGAATTTTATAATTTATAAAATAGATTTTTATAAATTAATATTTAAAGATTAGAAATTTATAATTAAAAGATGACAACCTTAATAAATTCTATAGATCAAACAATTAACTTTAATGAACAAACAATAAGAATTGTAGGTTCTTATGATAATCCATTATTTGTTGCAATAGATATATGTAAAATTTTAGGATTAAAAAATGTTACCGATACATTAAGAAGTTTACCCGATAAATGGAAAAAAATATGTGACCTAGAAAACTCCGAGGTCACATCTACTGCACGAAAAATACAAGGGTTAAATTGTATTAATGAAGCTGGATTGTATAAACTAATAATGCGTTCAAACAAACCAGTAGCGCAAAAATTTCAAGAAGTAGTATGTGAAGAAATACTTCCATCTTTAAGAAAGAAAGGAGAATATAAAATTCAAAGTATAATAGATAAAAATATAAAACTTGAGGAAGAAAAGCTTAAAATTGAGGAAGAAAAGAAAATTTTAGAAGAACAGAAAATCGAGATTGAAAAGAAGTTATCTGATGAACAAAAAATTGTTATTAAAACTAAACTAAGTTTAGAACTAAATCAGAAAAAATTTAGACATAGATATAAATTTATAGAACAAGGAGGGTGTGTTTATATATTGAAAGATCCAGAAAATCCGTTAAATAAATTTAAGATAGGTTTTACTGACAATATAAATGAGAGATTGACTAGTGATAGAACTATGATACCAAAGATAAAAGTTTTGTTTATCATGTATACACCTCATTATGAATTATTTGAAAAAAATATAAAAATTAGATTTGAAAAACATTTACAATTTCAAAGTCATGAATGGATTATTTTAGATAAGTTTGATAATGTAGATTTTATTATTAATGGTTATAAGGAAATAGATAAGGCTTGTGGATTTAATAGTAAAATTGAAGATAATTTATGGAAATATAATTTAGAAGAACCACCTGTATCATTTCAATCAGAAGAAGTGGAAGAATCTACTGATGAAAATGAAGAAAGTAAAGAAGAACTTAATGTAGAACAAGATGCCGAATTATTTGATAAAAAATATTTAAATTTCGCAGGAAAGTTATCATTAATTTTACCAAATTATTTACTAAGGTATGATTATGATAAGAAAAATAAAGAGGCTGGTGAGGGTTTCAGATATTGCAATGGATATTGTCAAGGATATCAAAATATAAAATTATTTACTATGAAAAGTCTTTCACCACTTACAATATGTATGAAATGTGATTCAATGATAGATATAGCAGATGTAAAAATAACTACTGGTGTTTTGACAGCTGAACAAATTAGAAGAGATCCTACTCTTCTTGAAATCAAAGATAATGAGCAAATATGTAGAAAATGTTATAAGATAAAAAATAAGGATGAATTTCCAGAAAAAAGAAGACAATGTAAAACATGTCGCAACGGAACACGAAGCAAAGGTGGAAAAAATTTTGATAATATAATAGATGATGAAATTAGAATTTTGAATGAACTGAGTTTTGAAAATAAGGTTGTTAAAATTAATAAATATGTTAAAGATGAATTACAAAAAATTATATCTTACTTAAAATTAGGTAGAAAATTTGGTGATACTAAACAAATTATGATAGATAAAATCCTCGCGCATTATAGAACAACTTTTTAATTATAATTATAATTAAAAAATTATTCTTAGTTTACTCTTAAATTAACGCTTTAAAAATAATAAATTTAAAAGCAACTTTTTTTGAATAAATAAATGGACGTAATAAAAAAACATTACGAAAAAAATAATATTCATATTGCGTTTCTGCTCTCAAAAATATTAAGAGCGAAAATCCAATTTAAAGACAAAAATGAATTTAACGATATTTTTCATAAACTGGTAATTAAGCTTGATAATAATATTTTCAAAAATAAATATACAAGAGTGCTATTAACTTGTAATTGGTGTTCAAATAAAGAATTATGTGATTTATGGAATAAATTTAGTAGAGGAAATTATTGCTGGAATGATATACAAGTAGTCTGGGAGGAACCATGTGACTACTATTGTGTAATAAATTATCCTAGTATAAAAATAATACCAGAGAAAACAATAGTCTTTTTTATGGAACCAAATGTGACTTTAGATTATAATCAATATTGGGTAAATATTCCAAAAAATAATTTTAAGTTTTATGGGGAGCATAAGAATCATTATAATAATAATGAATGGCACTTAAGTAAAAATTATTTAAGTCTAAAAAATGAGCCAATAATTAAAGATAAAAAATTAGATAACGTGATTTCCGCTATTTTATCTGATAAGTATGTAGACCCTGGACATAAAAAGAGAATAAACTTTGCAAAATTTTTAGAGGCAAGAGATGTTAAGCTTCATATATTTGGTAATAGTGCGAAATTTAATTGGGATAATTATATGGGAACTTTACCTTATCACACTAAAGATGATGGATTATTTCCTTATAAATATACATTTAACGTTGAAAACCATTCAATTGAAAACTATTATACTGAAAAAATTATAGATGCTATACTTTCGGAGTGTCTTATCTTTTATCATGGGTGTCCAAATATGAAAGATTTAATCGATGAAAGAGCTTTTGTATGGTTAGAACTTAAAGATTTTAAATCAGATTTTGAGATTGTAAGAAAAGCGCTTGAAGAAGATTTATGGAGTCAGAGAATTGAGTTTATAAGAAAAGAAAAGTTTAGAATACTTGAGGAACTTCAATTTTTTCCGAGGTTAGAAAAAATAATTTATTCTGAGAATATTCAGATTTAAAAATAAATTTTAATAATATAAAAAATATGTTTCAAAAAATTTTAAAATTGTTTTCACTTTTTGTATTTTCAGTTAGTTCAACATATCTTAAGGATACTGAAATGAAAATTAAATTCACCGAGTTTATTAAAGAACACGATAAGCAATATTCGGAAAATGAGATAGAATATAGGTATAATACTTTTAAGGAAAATGTTGAAAGAATTGAAACACATAATAGTGAAAATCATCCATGGAAAATGTCTATTAATAAGTTTGCTGATTTAACTTCAAATGAATTTAAATATAAGTATGTAAGCGATTTAAATCCTCAAAATTTTATTATTCGTAATAGAGTATCTTTTAATGATTATAATCTAGAGATACCTGATAAATTTGATTGGGTTGAAAAAGGTGCTGTAACAGATGTTAAAGATCAGGGACAATGTGGAAGTTGTTGGGCATTTAGTGCTACTGGTTCTGTAGAAGGTGCATACTTTCTTTCTACTGGTAATTTAATTTCTATTTCAGAACAACAACTTGTTGATTGTGCTGGTAAATATGGAAATGAAGGATGTAATGGAGGGTTAATGGACTATGCTTTTCAATATATTTTAGATCATGGAATTTGCTTAGAATCTGATTATAGTTATAAAGCAGTCGATGGTAAGTGTAAAAAGTGTAAGGTCGCAACCAAAATAGATTCTTTTGTAGATGTAACACCAAATAATGAAACCGCGTTGCAACAAGCAGTACTTTTACAGCCAGTTAGTGTTGCAATCGAGGCGGATCAAACGTCTTTTCAATTTTATTCTTCTGGTGTTCTTACTGCAAGTTGTGGAACAAATCTTGACCATGGAGTATTAGTTGTAGGATATGGAACTTTGAATGGAATTGATTACTGGAAAATTAAGAATTCATGGGGTGCAAATTGGGGACAAAATGGATATATTTTAATAGAAAGAAATTTGAAGTCGAGTGTATCAGGTCAGTGTGGTTTAGCATCTCAACCATCTTATCCTATTATTAAGAAGAATATACTAATAAACTAGTTAAAGGGATTTAGAAGAAGACTTTGAATTATTCCAGCTATTATGCTTATAAACATTATTATAAATAATGATAGCATACAATAGTCTTTATCGTTAAAATAACAATACAAACTAAGAATAAAAGCTGAAAAACTTAAAAATATTTCAAATTTATTTGACCACCATTGTATGCAAAAACTTCTAGAAAATTCTTTGCTAAGTAAATGAGCAAATGTTAAGAATGTAACAAATATAGCAATCAAAGATAATTGTTTTTGATTTTTAGAGTTACTTTTAAAGTATAGAAATAAAAAAATAATTGAGATTAAAATACGTATTGGAATACAGACATAATAAAATAGCCATTCACGATCTTGATTTAACGTTAATGAGTTTTTCTTAAGCAAATTAAGCTTAAATAAAATATTTTCAAATCCGTTATTTATGTTTATAGGACACTTTTCCATTTATTAACTATAATTTTATATTTAGAAAAAAATATAAAATTAACGACATGTTCCGTATTTATTTTTTAATGAAGTAGCTTTTGAATGCTTAACAAATTTTGTTAAGTTACAATCGCATTTTTCGCAATAAGCAACTAAACTAGGCATTTTACCATTTGGCATATTTGAATTTTTGATATTTTTAAAACAAATATCATCAGCGGGTATCATAACACGTTTTCTACATGCAACGCAGTAGAATTGTCGTTCTGTCATTTTTTTTTTGGCAGGCATTTTTATTTAGAGCAACATTTTTTATTTTTTTAAATAATTTAAAATTGATTTCATTAAAATTATTTATCTGTAAATATAAAATTTTAAACTACGAGTATCTTTAGATTGAGATTGTACGACTTTTATCTACGAATCGAATTTTTAAATTTTAACTTAGATAAGTTACCTATACTATTTGGCAACTCGGATAATTTAGTATTCTCTAAATTTAAATATTCTAAGTTAGATAAGTTACCTATACTATCTGGCAACTCCAATAAATTATTAGTATTTAAATCTAAGTCTCTTAAGTTAGATAAGTTACCTATACTATCTGGTATCTCGGATAAATTATTACCAGATAAATCTAAGTGTGTTAAGTTAGATAAGTTACCTATACTATCTGGTATCTTGGATAATTTAATATTCTTTAAACCTAAGACTCTTAAGTTAGATAAGTTACCTATACTATCTGGTATCTTGGATAATTTATTACCAAATAAATCTAAGTGTGTTAAGTTAGATAAGTTACCTATACTATCTGGTATCTCGGATAAATCTAAGTGTGTTAAGTTAGATAAGTTACCTATACTATCTGGTATCTCGGATAATTTATTATTCTTTAAATCTAAGTCTGTTAAGTTAGATAAGTTACCTATACTATCTGGTATCTTGGATAATTTATTACCAGATAAAAATAAGTATGTTAAGTTAGATAAGTTACCTATACTATCTGGCAACTCGGATAAATTATTACCAGATAAATATAAGAGTCTTAATTTAGATAAGTTACCTATACTATCTGGTATCTTGGATAATTTAGTATTCTTTAAATCTAACTTTGCTAAGTTAGATAAGTTACCTATACTATCTGGCAACTCAGATAAATTATTACCAAATAAATATAAATATTCTAAGTTAGATAAGTTACCTATACTATCTGGTATCTTGGATAATTTAGTATTCTTTAAATTTAAAGTTGTTAACTTAGATAAGTTACCTATACTATTTGGCAACTCGGATAATTTAGTATTCTCTAAATATAAATATTCTAAGTTAGATAAGTTACCTATACTATCTGGCAACTCCAATAAATTATTAGTATTTAAATCTAAGTGTGTTAAGTTAGATAAGTTACCTATACTATCTGGCAACTCAGATAAATTATTACCAGATAAATATAAGAGTGTTAATTTAGATAAGTTACCTATACTATCTGGTATCTTGGATAATTTAGTATTCTTTGAACGTAAGTGTCTTAAGTTAGATAAGTTACCTATACTATCTGGCAACTCGGATAAATTATTATCAGATAAATCTAACTTTGCTAAGTTAGATAAGTTACCTATACTATTTGGCAACTCGGATAAATTAGTACGAGATAAATCTAAGTTTGTTAAGTTAGATAAGTTACCTATACTATCTGGTATCTCGGATAAATTATTACCAGATAAATCTAAGTGTGTTAAGTTAGATAAGTTACCTATACTATCTGGTATCTTGGATAATTTAAT
>Ga0247840_10000577_pt1 | contig 75587 bp, 60 predicted proteins | sample LaCruzMarch2015__FD_192404 | JGI IMG/M metagenome (GOLD analysis project Ga0247840, IMG submission 192404) | Freshwater microbial communities from meromictic Lake La Cruz, Castile-La Mancha, Spain - LaCruzMarch2015_17m | ecosystem: Environmental > Aquatic > Freshwater > Lake | place: Spain... | reverse complement strand
ACGCGACGCGACGAGTATTCCCTAATGAACTTGTTTAACTTATCAGTCAACCGTTCCTAAGGTTGTACAGACTCGGGCCACTGTGCCCCGAGCTGGGCCAGTGCTGCATCGAATTGCAGGCCGTGGATCGCCGCGGCCATGGTCTGCACGGCCGCTTGCCCGTGGGCCCTGGCCAGGGCCGGCTGCAGGCGGCTGAAGAGGTCCAGGGCCGCCAGGTCGTGGCGGGCGAGGGCGAGTCGCAGGGCGGTGAGCATCGCCGGGTCGAGTGCGAGCTCCCCGGGGGCGTCCGCCGCCGCGCCCGCCTCCTCCAGCCACGGGGCGATGCCCGTCAGGAGTGCGGCGAAGCGGGTACCGAACGCATCGAGCAGGGGCCCGAGGTCCGGTTGTCCGGCCTTGATCGCCGCCTCCAGCGCCGCGGCGCTCTGCATCAGGTCCCGGGCGCCGATGTTCCCTGCGGTCCCCCGGAGCGTATGCAGGGTCCGCGCCGCAGCGGACGCCAACCCGGCCCCCAGGTCGTCGCGGATCTGGTGCAGCAGGTCGCAGTATTCGGTGGCAAAGTCGCGCAACAATCCGCGGAAGAAGTCCCAATCGTAGTCGAGCTGAAGCGCGGCCCAGCGGGTGTCCAGGCCGGCGATCTCGGGGAAGTCCGCCGGGGGCTCCGGTTCCTGCCCCGGCGCTGACGCGGGTGCCGGCCCTGGTGCCGAGGCCGCGGGCGGCACCGCTGCGTGGCCGGTTGCGGTCCAGCGCTGGAGTACCGTGACCAGTTCGTTGAGGTCCACCGGTTTGCTCAGGAAGTCGTTGACCCCGGCATCGCGCGCGGCCTGCCGCTGCTCCAGCAGCACCCCGGCGGTGAAGGCGATCACCGGCAGTTCGACCAGGTCGAGTTCGTCGCGGATCGCGCGCGTGGCGGCCAGTCCGTCCATCACCGGCATTTGGATGTCCATGAGGACGGCGGCGAAACCCTGCGGTTGGGCGCGCAGGAACTCCAGCGCCTGCCGGCCATCGGCGGCGAGGGTGGCTCGCGCGCCCTCGCGTTTGAGCGCGCGCTCCACGACGTCGCGGTTCATGTGGCTGTCGTCCACCACCAGGTAGTGCAGGGCGCACAGGCGCGGTCCGAGCGTCGGCGCGACCGGCGCGACCGGGGCCTGGGGGACCTCGTCGGGCGTGGCCAGGGCGCAGGGCAGCTCGAACCGGAAGGTGCTGCCGACCCCCAGGGTGCTGTCGCAACTGAAGGTGCCGCCCATCAGTTCGATCAAATGTTTGCTGATCGCAAGCCCCAGCCCGGTGCCGCCGAAGCGGCGCGTGATGGTGCTGTCGGCCTGGGTGAAGGGCTGGCCCAGGGTGGCCAGGTGCTCGGGCGCGATGCCGATGCCGGTATCGCTCACTTCAAAGCGCAGCAACACCCGGTCACTGCCCAGGTCCTGCTGGCGCACACGCAGTTGCACCCAGCCCCGGTGCGTGAATTTCACCGCGTTGCCGACCAGATTTACCAGCACCTGCTCGAAGCGAAGCGGGTCGCCATGCAGCCAATTGGCGAGCAGCGGTGGCGTCTCGATCCCGAAGGCGAGCCCCTTGGCGCGGGCCATCTGCCCCATGAGACTCTCGATCTGCGCCAGGATCGGCAGTAACTCGAACGGGCGGGTCTCCACGCGGATCTGTCCCGCCTCGATCTTGGAGATGTCGAGGATGTCGTTGATGATGCCGAGCAGGGTGCGCCCGGCGGAGCGAATGCGCTGGACCATCTGGCGCTGCTCCGGCGCGAGGGTGTCGCGCTCGAGCACCTGCGCCAGGCCGAGCACGGCATTCATGGGCGTGCGGATCTCGTGGCTCATGTTGGCGAGAAACTCACTCTTCGCCCGATTGGCGGCCTCCGCCTGGCGGGAGCGCTCGGCCAGCTCGAGATTGAGCCGCTCCAGATCGCGGTTGGTATCGGCGAGTTGGCCGGTGCGCTCCGCGACCTGGTCCTCCAGCTGGTCGCGATAGCGCTGGATCACCGCGGTGCGCCCGGTCATGCCGAGCATCAGCACCTGCAGCAGCGTGGCAAACATCAGTCCCGCCACGCCCACGGCCCAGGCCAGCCAGGGCCGACGTTGTTGCCAATAGTCGGGGGTGGGCGTGACCGTCAGTTCCCACTCGCGGTCACCCATGCGCAGCCCGGTCTGCCACTGGGGTGCCGTCGGCGTGGCGGGGGTGCCGCCGGCGGGGTCCGACTGGTAGAGCAGGTGCTGGCCCGGTGGTGCCGCGGGATCGCTCAATTGAAAACGCAGCCCGCTCGGCACCTGGCCCCGGGTCGCGATCTCGGCCATCTCATCGACCTTGACCACCCCTACGGCAAAGCCGATCTGCTGCCCCGCGTCGCGGACGCCCGGCGCCGGGTTGCCGGTGACGGGCAGCAGTTCCAGCACGCCTACCCGCGGCTGCTGCTCCTGAACCAGGCGGATGGGCGCGGTCACGGCCATGGCCGCCCGCGCCCGCGCGCGCTCGATGGCCGCCTGGCGAATGGGTTCGGAGTAGATGTCATAGCCCACTGCCGGCTGATTATTGGCCAGGGGCACGATGTAGCGTACCGCCACGTATTCGGGGCGGGTGGCAGCCGTGATCAACTGTCGTGCGTGGTCGCGTTCGGTGATGCGGTAGGGCCCGAGTGGCGACAGGGCGCTGATGCGCCGCTCGAAGTCCGGGCGCTGCGCATCCGTGACCAAATCATTGAAGCTGAGCGCGAAGATGTCGGGGTTGTCCTGCAGGGTGATACGGGTGAACTGCTCGAACTGGGCGAAGCTGAAGTCCGGGGTCGCCTCGATGAAATGGCGCAGCGAGGAGAGCACCTCGCGGTGCGTGATCAGGCGGTCGGTGATGTGCTTGGCAATGGTCTCGCCATCGGCCTGCAACTGGTTGTGCTGCGAGAGCCGCTCCCAGCGGGCGGCGCCGTAGAAGGCGAGCCCCGCGAAGCCCAGCGTCAGCAGCATGGGGATCAGGATGCGGCGGCGTCGCTCCCGCCACAGGGGGTCTCTCCAATTGAGCAGGGACAGCGCGAGCGGTGCAAACACCAGCACGCCCAGGACATCGCCCACGTACCAGTTCCACCAGGTGAAGGGGACCTCGGCGCGCGTCACCACGCCGGCCAGGGCGAGCCCGGTGACGCTGATGGAGGCCGACAGGACGCCGGCCAGCACGCCCCCCAAGAGGAGAAAGGCGAAGGCGTCCTGCTCGCGCTCCAGCGCGCGCCACGCGCCCCCCTGCCGGCGGCTCACCAGCCAGCGCCCGCCCTGGGCCTGCACCGTCGCCGCGCCGGCAATCACCAGTGCCACGCCGGCCGTGGTGGGGCTGAGCGTGCCGCTGAGCCAGGCCTGCCCGCAATTGAGCAGGGCCGAGCCCAGCCAGATGCCGGGCAGCGCCGTGCGCCCGAACCATAGGGCGCAGGCGAGCGCCAGCCCGGCGGCCGGGAACACCGGACTGGCATAGCCCGGTGGGATCGCCAGCGTGAGGCCGGCGGCCCCCAAGAGCGCGTAGGCCAGGGCCAGTGCGATGACGCGCTGCACGGTGCGGATCCGGCTGCCGGGCCGCGCGGGCGCCTTCAATGCGTACGCGCCCGGAGCCCCGCAGCCGACTCGGCCAGGCGGTCCAGCCAGACCTCGGCAAGGAAGCTGCTGCCCGTCGCGTCGCTCGCCGTCAGGCGCAGCCCGCCGTTCATCAGCCCCGCCAATTGCCGGGCGATGGCCAGCCCCAGCCCGGTGCCGCCGGCATCCTGGGTGTCGCCCTCACTGCCCTGCTGAAAGGGCAGGAAGATGCGCTGCTGGTCCTCGGGCGGGATGCCGCACCCGGTGTCGGTGACCTCGAAGGCGAGCCGGAGCCGCTCGCCGGCCTCGCCCGCGACCCTGACCCGCAGGTCCACGCGACCGGCGGCGGTGAACTTGACCGCATTGTCCAGCAGGTAGATCAGCAGTTGTGACAGGCGCTCCAGGTCGCCCCACAGACAGGGCGGGAGGCCGGCGAGGTCGAGGCTCAGCTTGAGCTGCTTGGCCGCGGCCCGCGGCGCGATGGCCGCGTGCAGCCGTCGATACAGGTCGTTGGGTGCGAACTCGCGCGGATACAGCAGCACCTGATTGGTCTCGAAGGCGGAGATCTCCAGGATGTCGCCGAACACCCGCGACAGGGCGCCCGCGATCCCCAGTACGGCGGCGAGCCGCGCCTGCCGGTCGGCGTCGGTTTCCTCCTCGTGCAGCAGCCCGAGCAGGCCGATGATGCCGTTGAGCGGGGTGCGGATCTCGTCGCTCATGTTGGCCAGGAAGCGGTCCTTGGCCCGATTGGCTGCCTCCGCCCGGGTCAGGGTCTCGCGCAGTTCGCGGGTGCGTTCGCTCACCCGCTGTTCCAGCCCCGCATTGAGCCAGCGCAAGGTCTGTTCACGCTCGCGCAGCAGGATCTGCAGGCCGACGCGCAGGCGCAGCACCTGTGGATTCACGGGCTTCTGGATGAAGTCCGCCGCGCCGGCCAGGAGCGCATTGGTCTCGCTCTCCAGGTCGTTGGCGGCGGTGATGAAGATCACCGGTATCTCCCGGGTGGCCGCTTCGGACTTCAGCCACCGGCACAACTGATAGCCGTCCATGCCCGGCATCATGACATCAAGCAGGATCAGGGCGGGCAGGTCGCCCGCTTGCAGCCGCGCCAGCGCCTCGGGTCCGGACAGGGCGAACTCGCAGGTGAATTCCGGAGCGAGTGCGCGGGCCATGATCTCGATGCCCAGGGGTTCATCATCGACGATCAGGATGCGCGCGTGGCCGTCTTCAGACATGGTTTAAGGGTCTCGTCTCGGGTGCGTGGTGCGGTCCGCGAACAGGGGGTCCGAACGCGTCGGGGTGTGATGATACGCCCGGGCGCCCCGGGCCGGAATCACGCGCTGTCCGGCCGCGGGGCCGATTCCAGCCGGGCCAGGGCGGCATCGAAGCGCAACGTCTGGATCGCCTCGGCCAGCGCCTGGGTGTCGGCCGGGCCAAAGTGCCCGACCAGGGTCGGGCGCAGGTCGCTGAACAGCGCGCGGGCCGCGAGATCGCGGCGCCGCAGGGCCGCGCACAGGGCCGCGAGCGCCGCCGGGTCGAGCGGTGTGGCCGCAGCCGGGTCCGCGGCCACCGCCTCCGGAGTCGTCAGCCAAGGTCCCAGGGTCTCCAGCAAGGCGCGCAGTTGCGTCTCGAACACGCTGAGCAGGACCCCCAGCTCGGCGCGGCCGTCGGTGATGGCCTGTTCCAGCGCCAGGGTGGTCGTCGCCAGGTCCCGCGCCCCGATACTGCCGGCGATCCCGCGCAGCGCGTGCAGCCGGCGGGCGGCGGCGGGGCCCTGCTCGCGCGCCAGGTCGTCGCGAATGACCGGTGTGACAGCGCCGAAGCGCGCGGCGAACTGGCGCAGCAGGCGCAGGAAGAAGGCGTGGTCGTGGCCGAGCAGGACGGCCGCCCCGCGGGTATCGAGGCCGGGGATCGCAGGGAAGTCGGTCGGGGGCGCGGCGTCCGGCGCCGTCGGTGGTTGCCCGCGCGCACCCGGGGCCGCGCCGGCGGTTGGCGCGGCCAGTGACTGTAGCGCCGGTGCACCCCAGCGCAGGAGCACCGCGACCAGCTCCTCGAGGTCTACCGGCTTGGCCAGGAAGTCATTGACCCCGGCGTCGCGCGCCGCCTGCTGTTGTTCGGCCAGCACCGCGGCCGAGAAGGCGATCACCGGCAGCGCGGTCAAGCCGAGTTCAGCGCGGATCGCCCGGGTGGCGGCGAGTCCGTCCATCACCGGCATCTGGATGTCCATGAGGACGGCGGCGCAGGCGTGCGGTTGGGCGCGCAGGTACTCCAGGGCCTCGCGGCCGTCGGCGGCCAGGGTCACGCGGGCACCCTCGCGCGCGAGGGCGCGCTCGACCACATCCCGGTTCATCTCGCTGTCATCCACCACCAGGCAGTGCAGCCCGGGTAGCCGGGGGCCGGCCGGGTCCGCGGCCCGTGCCGGGAGCGGCGGCTGGTCCCCGGCGCGCGCGCAGGTCAGCTCGAACCAGAAGCGGCTGCCGGCCCCCAGCGTACTGTCGCAGCCGAAGGTGCCGCCCATCAGCCCGACTAGGTGTTTGGTGATGGCCAGGCCCAGTCCGGTGCCCCCGAAACGGCGCGTGATGGTGGCGTCGGTTTGGCTGAAGGGGAGCCCCAGGGTGCCCAGGTCGGCGGGCGCGATGCCGATCCCGGTATCGGCTACCTCGAAGCGCAGGTGTACCGCGGCGGGTCCCCGCTCTTCTTGTCGCACGCGGACCTGCACCAGGCCCCGTTCGGTGAATTTCACCGCATTGCCGACCAGATTGAGGAGGATCTGCTCCAGCCGCAGGGGGTCGCCCAGCAGCCGGTGCACCAGGTCCGGGGGTGTCTCGAGGCGGAAGTTAAGCCCCTTGGCGCGGGCCATCTGGCCCATGAGGCTCTCGATCTGCCCCAGGATGGGTGCCGGTTCAAAGGGCCAGGACTCCACCCGGAGTTGCCCGGCCTCGATCTTGGAGAAGTCCAGGATGTCGTTGATGATGCCGAGCAGGGAGCGCCCGGCAGTGCGGATGCGTTGCACCAGCTGCCGCTGCGCGGGCGCCAGCTCGTCGGCCTCCAGCACCTGCGCCAGACCCAGCATGGCGTTCATGGGGGTGCGGATCTCGTGGCTCATATGGGCCAGGAACCGGCTCTTGGCCGCGTTGGCGGCCACCGCCTCGGCGGTGCGTTGCGTGACCCGCTGCTCCAGTTCCGCATTGAGCGTGCGCACCGCCTCCTCCGCCTGGCGGCGCGCCGTGATGTCGGTCGTCACGCCGCCCATGCCGTCGACCTCCCCCTGCGCGTTGCGCAAGGGAAACTTGGTCGTGATCAGGATGAAGGGCGTGCCGTCGGCGCGCCGCAGTTCCGACTCGAATTGCCGGGTGCGACCCAGCGACATGATGTCCTCGTTTTCGTCCCAGAGCCGCGCGGCCGTCTGCGGTGCGAAGAGTTCCAGTTCGGTGTGGCCCAGCACCAGGTCCGCGGGCTTGCCGCAGATCAGCAGGTGCGCCTCGTTGGTCGAGGTGTAGCGATGGAGTCGATCCATGGCGAAGATGGCCGAGGGCGCGCAGCCGATGATCTGCTCGAGCAGTTCGCGGCTGGCGTGCAACTGCGCCGTGCGCTCGGCGACGCGCCGGTCGAGCAGCAGGTTGGCGCTGCGCAGCGCCTCCTGGGTGCGGCGGCTGGCCGCGAATCCCCGGCGGATCCAATATAGGCCCAGGCCCATGAGCCCGAGCCCGAGCCCGAGCACGCCGGCCAAGGTCACGGTCATCAGGGTAAGGCGGGCGCTGCGCTCGGAGTGGGTCAGCCGCCGTTCCAGCAGTTCCCGCTCCGCCTGCTCCAGGTCGCCGATGAGTCGCGTGATGGCGTGGTGAAGCCGCGCATCTTCGCGCTTGGCGAGTTCTGCGTGGGCGCCCGCCAAGCCCCCGCTGCGCCGCGCCTGGAGCAGGATCGCGAAGTTTGCCAGGTGCTGTTCGATCAGGAGCGTCAGCGCGGGCAGCCGCTGCCGCTGGTCCGGGCTCTTGACCAGGCGCCTGAGGTGCCCGAGGTCTGCATCCATCCGCCGAGCCGCGTCCTCGTAGTCCCGCAGCAGGTCGTCGTCGCCGAGCACGAGGTAGCGCAGGACCGCCGTTTCGGCCGTAGCCGCCGTGGCGAGGATGGTCTGAAGTGCGCCGATGACCTCCTGCGTATGGGCGACCTGGCGGCCGTCCTCCTGGAGCTGGTCGATCACCAGTAACGAGGCCAGGGCGACGGCCCCGGCCAGGCAGAGGCACAGGATGAAGCCGACGACAATCCGCTGCTCGCCGCCGTGCGGTGCGCCCGCCTCGTCCCCGGGGCCCGGGACCTGGCCGCGGGGCGGGGCGGGAGAGTGGTTCAGAAGGCGCTGCCGGGCCGCAGGCCAAGCCGTTTCAGGATCGTCGCCAGCGGACAGTAACCGGTGATGGACGACTGGAGCAGGTTGGCCCCGACGAAGGCGGTGAACCACAGCCAGTGGATGTTGACGTACACTGCCAGCAGGACAGACAGCAGGATGACGCTGCCGGCAAAGGCCAGGACGACGCGCTCGATGGACATGGAGGACCCCGGGAACAGGCTGGTTGATGGTGACTGATATTATACCCAGATGTTTTAAGTTTTCAGTGTTCAGTTTTCAGTGGTCAGTGGTCAGTTGTTAGTTTCTGGTTCTTGGTTACGCGATGTCGGCTGGCAACTTCAAAAAACTGGAAACTGACCACTGACCACTGAAAGCTCAACGATCTATCCAGCGCCAATATTCCGCTCAACCCTGATTACTCGCCGAACGCCCATGGATGCCGACGCCTTCCCCCGCCTGATTCAAGGACTGTTGCGGCCCGCTGCCTATCCCGGCGCCGCGGCTGACCCGGCGTCCCCGATCGGCCACCTCGAGACCCATATCTCGCACGTGTTCCTGGTCGGGGACCGGGCCTACAAGCTCAAGAAACCCCTGGATCTCGGCTTTCTGGACTTCTCCACGCTGGAGCAGCGGCGCCATTGCTGCGAGGAGGAGCTGCGGCTCAATCGCCGCCTCGCCCCCGCCCTCTATATCGGCGTGGTGCCCATCACCGGGACCCCGGAGCGGCCGCGGGTGGACGGCACCGGTGCGGTGCTCGAATACGCCGTGGCGATGCACCGCTTTCCCCAGGAGGCCCTGCTCGACCGCTGTCCGCTCACCCCGGACCTGGTGGACCGGATCGCCGCCCGGCTCGCCGTCTTCCATGCCGAGATCCCGCGGGTCGACCCGGCGCGCCCCTGGGGTACCCCGGACGCCGTCCTCGCCCCCATGCTGGAGAATCTGAGCCAGATCCGCGCCCGGGTCGACACCAGCGATTGCTGCGAGCGCCTGGATCGGCTGCGCGACTGGACCCTGGCGCGCTGGCGCGCGCTGACCCCGGTGCTCGCGCGGCGGCGCGCGCAGGGCCGGGTCCGGGAGTGTCATGGCGATCTGCACCGCGGCAACATCGCCCTGGTGGACGGGGAGCCCCTGTTCTTCGACGCGCTGGAATTCAATCCGGGGCTGCGCTGGATCGACACCGCGAGCGAGTTGGCCTTCCTGCTCATGGACCTGGACGGGGCCGGGGAGCAGCGCCTGGCGCGGCGCCTGCTCAATCGCTACCTGGAACTGGGCGGCGACCACGGCGCGCTGGAGGTGTTGGACTTCTACCAGGTCTACCGCGCCATGGTGCGGGCCAAGGTGCTGGCCATCCGGCTGGGCCAGGCGGACCTCCCGGGGGAGGAGGCCGCCGCGCAATGGTGCAGTTGCGAGCGCTACCTGGACCTGGCGGTGACCTACACCCGCCCCCGCCGGCCGCGGCTCCTGCTCTCGTGCGGACTCTCCGGGTCCGGCAAGAGCCAACTCGCCGGTGACCTGCGCGATCACCTGCCCCTCATCCACCTGCGCTCGGACGTGGAGCGCAAGCGTCTCTTCGGCCTGGCCCCCGAGGCGCGCTCCGGGGTCGGGGTCGGCACCGGCATCTATTTCCCCCAGGCGACCGAGTGGACTTACCAGCGACTGGAGGCCCTGGCCGTCGTGATCCTGGCCAGCGGCTACGACTGCCTGGTGGATGCCACCTTCCTGACCCGGGCGCGCCGCACGGTCTTTCGCGACCTGGCCAGCCGCCAGGGCGCCGGCTTCGTCGTGCTGGCCCTGTACGCCCCCATGGCGGTCCTGCGGGCGCGGGTGGCGCGCCGGCTCGCCGAGGGCCGCGACGCCTCCGAGGCCTCGATCGTGGTCCTGGAGCGCCAGGCCGCCGCCCGCGAGCGGCTCAGTCGCGCGGAGCGCCACACCGCCATCACGATCGACAGCACCGCCCCGCCGACCTTGGACGAAATCCTGGCGCGGATCGCCGCCGTGACCGGGGTGCCGCTCGGGGCCTGAACCCAGGTTCGGCACGCGGTCCGCGAACGACGTAACCCATCGGCATCAAAGTAGAATGAGGGTCACCCCCGCCACCATCAGCCCCCCGGCCGGCAGGCGCCGGAGCAACCCGCGCTCCCTGAACCACAGGGCCCGAAGTGCTCCGGCCCCAGGTGGCGCATCGCTCCCTTGCCCAGGGTGGAGGTCAGGGCATAGATCGCTGCCACCGCGAGCATCATCCGGAGCGCGGGGGCCTCAGTCGTTGCCCTGGCCCAGGCGGCCGCTGCGGGTCGGCGTCTGGTAGGGGAAGCGCACGTGACCGAGAAAGACCACCTCGATATGGCCAAGCACACGGCTTGCTATCCTCAGGGTGCGGGGGTTGGGTTCGCTGGCGGACATGGCGCCATCATAGCCCGAGGCCCCAGGACGGGCCAGGGTGACGGGCCTGCTCGAGCTGTGTTCCCGCCCGTAGAATAAGCCGGGAACGGCCGCGTTGTCCGCTCCCGGATGGCCACTCCAACAGCACCGCTACGGTACGCCCGACCATGATCGCATCCTTCCTCCATCACCGGCTGCGCCTTGCCGCACGGGTCATCGCCGACGGCGGCCTGGTCGCCTATCCCACGGAGGCGGTCTATGGCCTGGGCTGCGACCCCTGGAACCGGGCGGCGGTCATGCGCCTGCTCGCGCTCAAGCGGCGCGACCCGGCCAAGGGGCTGATCCTGATCGCCGCCCGGCCGGACCAGTTGGCCCCCTTCGTCGCCCCCCTGGCGGCGGAGCGGATGGCCGAAATCCTCGCCTCCTGGCCGGGTCCCCACACCTGGCTGCTGCCGGTGCGCCCGCGCACCCCGGGCTGGCTCAGCGGCCGTTTCGACACCCTGGCGGTGCGCGTCACCGGTCACCCCCTGGCCGCGGGCCTGTGCCTGGCCTACGGCGGGGCCATCGTCTCCACCAGCGCCAATGTGGCGGAGCGCCCGCCGGCCCGCACCGTCGGCGGGGTCCGGCGGTGCCTGCCGGACGGTCCGGACCTGATCCTCGCCGGGGCCTGCGGCGGGGCGGACCGCCCCTCCAGTATCCGCGACGGGCGCACCGGGCGGGTCCTGCGCGCCTGAGCCCGAGAAGACCGGGTGTCCGCAAATGAACGCAAATCAGACAGTCTGTTGAGCCGGTCGGCAGGCTTGCCTGCCGTGGTCCGGTGTTGGATGCCCGGCGCGCGATCGGCCTCTGTGGTCCCGGCTTCTCTGCGGTTCAGGGACCCCTTCCAGGTTGTCTGCCCCGCCCGCGCGGCGACGCGGCGCTTTACCGCGGCAGGGCTCGCAGGCCATCATCGTCGGCTACCGGACCGGTGCCGCGCGCCGCGCGCAGCGGTTCGACCTCAACGATGGCAACGCCCAAGAAACTGGAGAGTCAGGATGCTGGACAAGAATTTGCTGGAGATTCTCGTGTGCCCCGTCACCAAGGGGCCGCTGATCTACGACAAGGCGAATGGCGAGCTGATCTCGGTCGCCGGCCGCCTTGCCTACCCGATCCGCGACGACATCCCGGTGATGCTTGAGGAGGAGGCGCGCGTCCTCACCGCCGAGGAGGCGGACGCCTACCGCAAGGGTGGGAGTACCGACATCGGCTGAGGGCGGCGAGCGATCCTCGCAGGGGACAACGAAGGCGATTTGCCGTGAAACTCGCGCAGCGACGTTGTGGAAGCGGCCTCCGGGCGCGATTGGCGCTGCGGTGACCTGTGCCGCTGCGTTTCCCGCAGTTCGCAGGTTGCCGTGAAAGCTAGCGGAGGCGCCGGAAACCTGCGGACAACAGCGTCAGGACGGTCCCGGTCGCCGACATCGTCGCCCGCGGTCTGGTGAACCGCAAGCGGGTGCAGCGGCTGATGCGCGTCTTGGGCCTGGCCGGGATGGCGCCCGGACCGGCGACCAGCAAGCCCCACCCGGAGCACAAGGGCTACCCGTACCTGCTGCGCGGGGTGGCGGTCAGGCGCCCCAACCAGGTGTGGAGCACCGACCTCACGTGCATCCGTCTGGCGCACGGTTTCGCCTATCTGGTCGCCATCATCGACTGGTACTCGCGCCGCGTGCTGGCCGGGCGGCTATCAAACACCCTGGAGGCGGGCTTCTGTGTGGACTGCCTCGCCTTCTACAACGGCGAGCGCTCACACCAATCGCTGGGCCAGCGCACGCCCGATGACGTGTATCGGTCGGGGGGACGGCGGTGGGGCCAGCATCGTGGATCGCTTCGGCGGGCGCACAGAGCCCGCGGCAACGGTACGGGAGGCGGCGTAGTGCTGGCGGACTTCGGGTGGGCGAAACGTGAATTTCGCAGTAGCGAGCGTGTGGACAAGCCGGGGACAACGCGCCGCTCACCTTGCCCACGCTCATTCACCCTTTGCCCACACTGCGCCGCATGAGCGCCGGGGTTGGCTGAGGACGGCTGCGGCGCAACAACAACAGATTTCTTCTTAATCGCTGGTCGGAGGCCGTCTTGAGCGACGACTCCGCCGCGCCTGGGGCAGCGCCGAACCGCTGCGATGAACGTGGGCACGATAGCTTAAATTCGGGGGAAATACTGTCCTGGACATGGGGTCCACTTTAGTCGCGGGCCAGCCGCACCCCATGGGCATGGCCATAGTGATCGAGATCGCCGGCTTCGGTCCAGGCCTTGCCCGACGGGTCGCCGGTCTCATGGGTGTCCAGGGGTTGGATGCCATTATCGGCCAGCAGCTTGCGGAAGTGGTGTCCGGAGAGTGGCTTGCCGTCGGCGGCGACCCGTGGCTCGAACTCCTGGTCGGTCTGGTCGCCGGACACCAGGTGCGCAACCGGAGAGCACAAGGCCTTGCCGGACGCCGTCACCGACGGCAGGCTGGTCCAGCGCGCCTGCAAGTTCACCTTGCCGATGACGGCCAGACGCTCCTTGAGGGCGACCGCCACGTCGTAACGCAAACCGTCTACAAAGACCGTGCAGACTTGAGCCGCCGGGGCAGTCGTCGCGTCCGACACAACACCAACTGCGCCGAACCCGCCTGACGCCATCAGGGCCTGTTGCAGCCGCCTGGCAGACTCCTCGACCCAGGGCAGATAGACGGCCCGCAGCGCCGCAGAAACCGCATCCAGATCCGCCTTGGTCTGGACGGCCCCCAGCACCCGGAGCGCCGCGGCATCAACCTGCCACCCGCTGTCCTGGTAGCCCTGGGCCAATTGATCGGGCACCGAACCGGTCGGCAGTTGCGCGCTGCGCGACGCCACCTCGGCCAGGTGCCCCAGGGCCACCCCGAGCGGCGACAGACCCATGCGCGTCCACAACCAGTCGCGGCGCAGCCCGTGGCCCTGCTCGGCCGCCAGAATGGCCGCGCGCGCCTGAGGACCGGTCATGGCACCGCAGGCCGCCAGCGCATAGCGCAGGGCCGCCTCCTTCTGCTCATTCACCTGGGGATAGCCGGCGAGCGCCTCGGGGGCGTCGAACAAATCCTGCTGCTTCGGCGGCGCAACCTTCAGGAGCAGCCCGTAGACCCTGGGGAAGCTCGCAAAGGAATCGCGGTAGAGCTCCGCCACGGCCGACCACTTGCCGTCCCCCCGGGCCAGCCGCTCGGCGGCGGCCAAAGGACCGTCGCTCACCGGATGGAAGCCGAAGTCCGCCTTGCACCGTTTCAGGAACAGGTCCCAGCGGGCGCTGCCCCACAGCGCCTGTGCCGCATCGGGATCGTCCATCCACACCAAGAGATCCCGCGTGGGGTTCGGCGCCAGCAGACTGTGCAACCACTCGGCGTTGATCTGGCGGCCCTTCAGGTCTTCCACGGGCCGGTCGAGCAGCACACCGGCGGCCAGGGCCTGGCCGAGCGCCTCCTGCGTGGCCTTGTCCTGCGCCACGTCCAGACCCAGGCCACCGTTCCTGGAGGTCAGGAAGGCATTGATCGTCCAGTCCTTACCATTCTGCTGACTCCAGAACACACCGCGATACTGCAACTCCGCCAGCGGTTGGAGATCGCGCGGGCAGCTTTCGATGGCGCGCAGGTCGGCACGGGTCACACCTGGCAGATAGACGATGCACGGGTTAGCGTCTGAAGGAACCTCGGGCACTAACCCGGCCACGGCGCATTTGAGCCAGATGGCCGGCCCTTGGCCCGCTTGGGGCTGGTACTCACCAAGTGTCACGAAGCCGGGCAGGCGTTTCCGAATAGCGGCCTGTACGGTGGTCCACTCGCCGGTACCGTCCGGCCAAAGCACCGCGGCGGGCTTGACCTGCACCGAGTCATTCACCTTGCTGGACTCAAGCAACTGACCGACCAAGGCATCGAGAAGCGTTTTGGCTACCATGGGTTATACCCTATGACCGAGGAGTTGCTCGGCGTAACGCGCGAGTACATGGCCGAATCCATCCAGTCGGCCGCTGCCGTCAGGACGACGGAAAGCTTGCGCCAAGCGCTCCAAATCGCTGGTGCTGGCCTCTTGCACAAAGTCGTTGTCGAACACCCGCTTTAGAACCTCTTCGCGGCGGTTGCGCAAGAATTCGATGTCCAACTTCAGCAAGCCGCGCATGTACAGGGCGGCCGTGTCGGTGTCGTCGGCGGGCTGGATGGCGCCGTTGCCGGCGATATAGATGAAGCGCTGCTCGCAGTCGGTATCGACCGGGGAGATCGCGTTCGCCTCGTCGAAGTCATGACCCTTGGCATGCCCGCAGTGCAGCGGGACACCGGGTTGCGTCTCGCGGATGCACGAGGCGAAGAGGTTTGAGAACTCCAGCGCCAGATCGTCGTGCTGCTTCTGCGGGCGAAAGTGCTCGATGTGGCTGTCGGCCAGCGTGACGGACCGGCCACAGTAGCAGCAAACGTGCCCCTGTTGGACCAGCAGGGCCTCGTGCAGATTGCGCTTCTCTGGGTTCTGCAGCGCGGCGTAGCTGGGCTGCCAGTCCTCGTTGGCTTTGGCCTTCCAGTCCTCGAAATCGATCGGGGAAGAGCCCTTAGCGACGTGCTTCATCGGCCCAGCACCTCTTTGCGACGCAGCAGGGCCTCCGCTCCGAGCAGTTCGGGGATGCCAGGTGCCGCTTCGCGCAGTTCCTTCAGTTGCGCCTTCGCCTTAATCAATTCACTGCGCTCGATGCTCTCGAAGACGGCGGCGAGCTTGGACTCAACCGGCGCCGGACGAGCACGCGACTCCATGACCTCTTCCAGAACATGGCTGGACGTGAGGCCGTAGCTCGCCTGCGGATGACCCAACCCCTGCCCATCGCGCAGCAGGTAAACCGACTCTTCGACCAACTCGCTCACCACCTGCGGGGAGTGCGTCGTGATGATGAACTGACAGTTGGGAAAGGTCCGCTCCAGCGAGGACGCCACCGAGCGCTGCCATCCGGGGTGCAGGTGCAGGTCGATTTCGTCGATCAACACCACGCCCTGGCCTTCATTCGGATTGACCAGGCTTGGGTTGAGCAGGCGCAACCGGCGTGCCATATCCCCGACCAAGGCCAGCATGTTTCGCTCGCCATCGGAGAGCAGGGCAACATTCAACTCCAGCTCCTGCTTCACCACGGTCATACGCAGCGGCGTTCGGCGAATCCGTAGTTCACGAAACCCGGTAAACACCTCGACCGCTGTGCGGACGGCCTCCAGGCCCAGGTCCCGAAACTCGGGATGGTCACGGCGCTGTTCGTTCTCGAAGTCTTCCTGGTTGCGAAACCAGATGAAGAAGCGCTTGAAGTCAGCCCCACCATGATCGAGTGCGTCCCGGTACGCCTCGTAGGGGTTATTGAGTAGCTGTTCGCGTACCCGGATGGGTATGTCTAGCACTGCGCGGTTCACGTCGTAATAGACCGCCAGCGGCAGGTCGAACAGCTCGAAACGGTCGGATTCGACATGATCCCAAAGGTCAACCAATTTTTTTGCTGCCTCGTTCAAGGCATCCAGAGCACTTTTGCGAAGCGGATCGGCATTTTGCCCCGCCTTGCGATTCTTCGTGATTGCCCACTGCACCTCTCGCCCACGTAAATGAACCGTCATCGAGATCCGCGCGAACTCGGTGCCTTGCCGAATGTCGTCCAGGGCGATCGGCCGCGCCTTTTGCGGGTTGCCATTGATCCGCCAGATGAGTTGTGACAAGGCGATGGCCAAGGCGTCCAGTATGGCGGACTTGCCTACACCATTGATGCCCACGAATGCAGTCGTTCGCTCCGTGAAGTCGACCCTGAGTTCCGCGATACCACGGAAATTGATTAGGTGCAGCGACAGGACTTTCATGACGATGCTCCGCGGGCGGCGAGCTTCTCGGCCAGGGTCAGATGATGGTCGTTGATGCGCTCACCCTTGAACACCCCGAACCAGGGGGCGCTCGCGACATCCTTGCCGCGGTCCTTGTCCCAACTGATATTGAGTTTGGGCTTCTTGTTGTGGCGCAGGACCCCGGCGATCATGAAGGGGCGGATGTTCAGGCGCACACTGTCATTCAGATCCGGGTTCCAGCCGACGGGTTGTTCGGCGAGCGGTTTCCAGCGCACGAAAATGTCGTAGGGGGGCTCGCCCTCCAGGATGAGTTCGAGGCGGCGCTTGAGATCCAGGGCGGCGGCCAGGCGGATTTGGGCACCGTCCACGCCGTCGCGCACACCGGCCTCCTGTTGGCGGGTCCAGTCGCCCAGGTAGGTGTGGATGAGGCGCTCCAGGTTCCGGGCATCGAGCTTATGGTAGTTGACCAGGGCGCCGAAGCCGTCCTTGAGTCCGTCCCAGAGGTGCCAGATGAAGGGACGGTGCTGGAAGCGCCTGGCGTGCTGTTCAAAGAATTTGTCGCGCAGCCAGACCTCCAGGTCCTTGCCGGCGCAGTCGCTGTCCGCCAGCAGCTTGGCCAGGATGCTGGGCCTCCAGCTGCCGGGCTCGACGGTCTCCCAGGCGGCGATGAGCAGGGCCAGCAGGCGGTCCTGGGCGGGCGGCTCGCCGCGCACCGAGGACAGGCAGACGATGCCGTCGTCGTCCAGATGGCCGGCCAGGGCCTCGCAGCGCGCAATCCAGGCACGGGCCTCGTCGGAGAGTTCCATCTCGGCGTCGGTCTCGGCTGGCCAGCGGTAGCCCAGGAGGCGGGCGACGGCGACTTGCAGCGGGTCGGTGGTGGGCTGGGGGTGGCCGTGGAAGATCCACTGGGTAGGGTCGTCGGAATAGGGCTTGGGCAGGCCGTTGGGGTAGCGTTTGGCGGCGACTTGTTGCCAGTGGGCGAGGTCGAACGCGACCTTTCCGAGCGTGGCATTCGTGACATTCAGTTTCTGGTCTACTTGTCGTACCGACGTTGCAAACTCTGACGACTCACAAAAGGCCAGCACGGGAAGGACATTCTCTTGGTCGTGTGGCACGATAGCGGAAGTGTTGCTGTCAAAGGCGACTCCAACGTAAATCGCAACAGGAAGGCCGCTCATCTGCGTTACAGCAACGCCGTACTTCCCCCAAACTTCCGTTCCTCGCTTCCAAGACCCACCAAGCCTGCCCTCCATCGACGCTATGTAGCCAGCATAATCGCCACCGCCACCGCACCATCTCACCGCTTGAGTGAGACCGAGGAAGAGTGCCGTCTCCGGAGTTGTTGTTTGCTGATACTCCCAATCTCCAATAATCGTAACCAGCTCCCACCAGTTTCGCCCCCAACGCGGGTAATCACCGGTGTTGATGCCAGCAAGAGCAACACAATAGTCTCTAAGCAACGCACCGTGAACAACATTTTCTAAAATAATTCGAGCATCGGGATTCCTGATCTGTAGAGACTGCCCAATACAAAATATTCTTCCGTTGCGAAGGGCATCTAGCTTTTCAGCTGTTGAACGACTGGCTGTGGCGTCGATGCCGCAAAGAATAGAATCGGAAACCGGCAATGAATTAGTTTGGGTAATCAATATGACATTGACGACCTCGCCGGTTATCGTTTCAAACGCTCCTGCACCTAGGCGCCCGAGCAGATTCCAGTGCACCCGCTTTAGCAGCGACGCGCGTTGTTTCTTGTAGCTGGTCAGGAAAAGCCAGTTCTGCGGCATAACGATCTGGACGACCCCTTTGCTTTGCTCAAGGCTGAGTTCCAAGCATCGCTCCAAGAGGACATTGGCCAGGTCGTTCTTGGCCTCGAGGTAATGGGTCTCGCAGAAATCCCTCAGTGGGTTCTGCTGCTTACCGCGCGCCAGATAGGGCACGTTAGTAATGACCAAGTGGTAACGTGCATCGAGCACCCGAGCTGCATCCAGCAGACCACGCGCAGTCACCGCCAAGTCCCAGGCATCGTCGTTCAATTCCTGCCCCGGTCCCCATGACGCTGCCGGCGCCTCTTTCGCCAGCGCAAGCTCCAGCAGCGCCTTCAGATCATCGAAACTGGACTTGAACAGGTCGTCCTTGAGGCCGCGAGCCGGGTCTAGCAGGCTGCCCAGCAGCGGTGCCTGTGCAAAGCCGGCGTGCAACAGCCGCAGTTCCTGCCGCAGCAGCGCGGCATTGGGTTGCGCATCAGGAACCAGCGCCTCCCAGTCCTTGGCGCTGGCCGCCACCTTCAGGCCGCAGCAGGCGATGTTAGGCGCCGGCATGTCGGCGCGCACGCCCAGCGGGTCGCCATGCTCATCCGGGAAGCGCCAGGCCGCCAGGGCCAACGCAAAGACCGCAATCTCGACACAGCGGGCGTCCAGTTCCAGGCCGTGAAGGTTGTCCGCCAGCACCGCGTCCACCGCGTCGCGCGCGCTCAAGCCCTCGGCCGCCATGCGCATGGGCACCAGCAGCAGGAAGGCGGCGACGAGGAAATGACCCGAGCCGCAGCAGGGGTCCAGCAGCTTGAATGCCTTCAGGCTGTCTGGCCAGCCTTCAAAGGCACCGGCGGCGGGGGTCCAGTACTGCGCCTGCGCTTGCGTTTGCGTAGTCAGGCCATCCTGGCCTGACGATTCGGCTCTCGTCGCTGGGGGATTGCCAGGGCTGGAAGCCCTGGCTACGCAGGCGCAGGCGCTCGCGTCCGTCTGCGTAGTCAGGCCATCCTGGCCTGACGATTCGGCTCTCGTCGCTGGGGGATCGCCAGGGCTGGAAGCCCTGGCTACGCAGGCGCAGGCGCAGGCGCTCGCGTCCGTCTGCGTAGTCAGGCTATCCTGGCCTGACGATGCGGTTCTCGCCGCTTGGGGATCGTCAGGGCTGGAGGCCCTGACTACGTAGGCGCAAGCGGTCCAGCGCCATGGCCAGTCGGGGATATTGGCCTTGTCCGGATTGTGCCAGACGTAGCGAACCTGGTATTCGTACTCCTTCTGCGTGCGGATGATGTGGTTGTAGGCATCGGCCTGCCAGAGAGCACCGTTGAGCCCGAGGCGGCGGTTGATCGAATTTGCCGTAAAGGACTTCCAACTGTGGATGATCTTCGACAGCGGGTTGTCGCCCAAGGGCTCGACGATGACGTGGACGTGGTTCGGCATGACGCACCAGGCGTGCAGTCGGTAGCGGTCGCCATCGAAGTGCTTCAGCGCGTTGGCGACGATCTCGGCGATCGCGGGTTGGCGCAGATGGGAGGCGCCGTAGCCGGAATCGAGCCAGGTGTCGATCTCTTTGGTCCTACGGTAACGGGCTTCTTGCTCCGCCTGGTCGGTCTGCTGGCCGGGTTCTTCGCGGGACAGGGGCTTGGCCCACTCGTCAAGCTTGGATTGGGGAATCGCGTCGGCGAGGCGGAAAACGAGATGGTAGACGGCGCCGTTGCAGGTCCAGTGGGGCAGGTGCTCGCCGTGGCCGATGGCGAGGGTCTGTTCGTCCATCCTGATTGTAGTCAGGCCATCCTGGCCTGACGATTCGTTTCCCGCCGCTTGGGGTTCGCCAGGGCTGGAAGCCCTGGCTACGCAGGCGCAGGCGCAGGCGCTCGCGTCCGCCTGCGTAGTCAGGCCATCCTGGCCTGACGATTCGGCTCTCGCCGCTTGGGGATCGTCAGGGCTGGAAGCCCTGACTACGTAATCGCAATCGCAATCGCACGCGGGGGTACGGACGAAGCGCAGGTATTCCAGGGATACGCCGGGGATCGCGGCCTTGCGGCGCAACGCGTCCTCGGTTTCGGCGTCGCGCAGGTCATCCGGGCTCAGGTGACGGGCCGCCCACCAGGCGCCCAGCGAGTTGTGGAGCAGGAAGTCCACCATGTAGGGCTCGGTGAAGAGCTGGGTGACGGCGGGCAGTTCGTCCGCGCCGATCTTGACCTCGGAGGCGTTGACCTCGTCCTTGCGCTTGGCCTGCCAGAACTGATAGACCCAGCCCAGGCTGTCGCTGGCCTGGAAGACCTCAGTGGATAGGTCGGCCAGCAGCCGCTCTAACGCGCGCTGATGTTCCGGCGCGAAGGTCAGCTCGAACACCGGACTGTGCGGCTTGAACACCTGGGGCAACATGCGCGCGGCGAGCTGGCCGGCCAGTTCCCATTGGCCCTTGGCGCCCAGGGCCAGCTCGGGGTGATGGTCCACCAGGTCCCGGCAGTCGTCCAGCGACACCGCGGCTCCAGGCTCCCATAGCAGCAGGCCGTTCTCGGCGAGGAAGCGGGCGAACAGCATCCGGTGCCAGTGCTCGTAGGCCCCCTCCCAGACCAGGCGCCGCACCTCCTGGGTATCGTCCTGTAACTTGGCGTCGCCCAGCGCGCGGCCGTGGGCGCGCAGGCGGCGGCGTAGCGCCTTGAGGTCGTCGGTCATGTAGGCAGGCGCCTTGGCCTCGCCGACGGCGAGCTGCGCCAAGGCGGCGCGGGCGGCCGTCTCGGCGACCTCGCGCGCGGCCTTGACGGTGTTTTCCAGTTGGGTGCGCAGTGGTTTGGCGAGGGTCGATGCGTTCATTCGGATGGTCTGCGTGCCTTTATCTGGGTGTCGGACCAGGCGATGAGTGTGTCCGCCAGACTCAGGGCATCGGCCGGATCGATGAGCGGCATAGCGTCGTCGTTGTAACGGAATTCGACTGCATCCCGGCGCGCCAGGCGCAAGAGGCGCTCGGCTTCTTCAAGACAAGGATTCATGCAATACCTTCCCCTCTTTCCTGGCCCAATAGGGGAGCGTACCGGGCACCTGACTGCGCCGCTCGAACTCCTGCGCGGAGAACAACAGCAGATCGACGCCGACACCGATGCGGCCCACGGCCTGTTTCAGCCGCAGGTATTCCGCGGCCTTGTCCGGCAGGCTGGGCTCTATAATCAGCAGGTCGAGATCCGAGTCCTCCGTCGCCTCGTTGCGGGCATAGGAGCCGAACAGGATGATGCGGGCCGGCTGCGAGAGTTTACCGATGATGCGATGTACGATTTGAAGCAGTTCGTCTTGAGTCAGCATATTGGTCATCCCATAGGCCCATTGAGCCCGCAGATCGGGTTGGGCGCGTCCTTCCGGACGTACCATCTGCACCGATCGTGGCGCGCGCCGTAAACCGACATGGGGCACTCACCGTAGGCCAAGCAGGCGCTCCACTGCCGAGCGATAGACCGCCATGTCCGCACGCTTGTCGACAGGGCTGGCGGGTCAGATTTGGTCAATGTCGACCTCGATCGCCTCGTCCTTCTGCGCCAGGCGCGCACGGGCAAGGTTCACCAAGTCCCGGTCGGCCAACTCCTCGATCAATGCCTCGAAGAGTTTCGGCGTGACCATGTAGAAGGCGAGGCGATTGTGGTTGAGCACGGCGACGGGCTTCTCGCCGGCAGTGCGGAGCACCCGCGCCGGGTTCTTCTTGAACTCCGACATGCTGATCGAGTAGTCGGCATAAATCGTATCCATTGGGTTCTCCTCAATGAATCACAGATAAATATAGCTCTGATTTCAGAGCCGAACAACCGCGGTACTTGGCTTTCAGTCTTCCCGGCGGTGACAACCTCTTCGGGTCGACCGAGACGGGGTTACAAAGCCACCGGGCCGGTCTTGAGCTTCTCGCTCAGCAAGGCTTCCACCTCGCCCAACCAGTCCTGCAACTCGGCTTCGTCGTTCAGGGTGCGCCGCGGGATGGTCACATGCACCACGTTGGGCTTCTGCAACTGCACCGCTGCATGGCGGACGGCATCGAAGCGGCTCGGCAACGCCTGGGTCTTGGCGACCCAGTGGTCGAGATCGCAGTCGTCCAGCGCGTCCTGAAGCTGCTCCGGCGTGCCCAGCGGGATCGCGGCCAGCGGGGTAAGGTGATGCTTGAGCTTAAGGTCGGCGCGCTGGGCGTCGCTGAGCTTGCTCCAGTCGGCATCCGCGGTCAGTTGCGCCTCAAGCCCCTGGAAGGCAGAGCGGTAGGCATCCAGCTTGGTATTGAGGGCCTGGCGCAGCAGGTCCACCACGCGGTCGAGCAGCGGGCGCACTTGGTCCGGCTCGGCCAGCAGGCTGCGCTGCGCATCGATAGCGTCGGCTTCGTCCTTCAACCCGGCATAAGGCCCCAGCGTCTTGGCGTGGCGCAGCAGGTCACCCAACTTGTACCAGACCGGCAGGCGCTTGGCGATGTCGTCGGCGGTCTTCACCCACTGCTTCGACAGACCTGCGATCTCGTCGCAACGGTTGTAAAGCTCCAGCAATAGGGCGTTACCGGACTGCCCCTCCACGGCCTCGACGGTGTCGAGTTTGGGCGTCCCCGGGGCCGGCGCCAGTCCCCCGGCCTTGCCTGCCTGCTCGCGCAGTCTGAACAGCAGCGCGGGCACCTTGGCTTGCTCCTCCTTGGGCTGGCAGGGTACGCCGACGGCGCTGAACAACTGCCGAATCTTGATCAACTGCGGCGGCGAGATGTTGATCGACTCGCGCTGGAAGTTGGCCTGGGTGAGTTTGCCGCGGTCCAGGCCCTTGGCGTCCATGGGCTTGCCGGCCGCGTCGGTGGCCTTGAGGTGGCCAGTGGCCAGCAGCGCATACAGGGCACCATCGATGGCGTCTTGGGGCCAGCCGTAGGGGGCGGCCTGGAACTGGTCGCGGACCTCGGCGCCTTTCTTGCCGGGGCCGATATAGGCGAGCAACTGCCGACAGACGGGGTGCTTGTCGGCCTCCTGGGTATGGCCCACGGCCTTCAGCGCTTCGCGGCTGCCCTTGCGCGCCTCATCGAGCACCTTGCTCCATTGGTCATGGTCCGCCGCATCGAACTGGCCGAACAGGCGAATGGCGGAGGCCACGCCCGCACGGTTGATACGCTCCGCCAGGTCGTTGCCGTCAGTGGCCTCCTGGCCACCCGCCTGGAATACGCGCACATCGGCAAAGAGCCGGTCGAGCAGGTCGACCAGGTCCTTCTCGGCCGTGCGGCTACGGCTCTCCATCGAGCGGCGCGCATCCTCACCCTCTCCGGTTGTTGGGGTGCCCTTCTTCTGCAGGGTGGTGCGCGCCGCCTCCAACGCGACGATGGCGTTGGCGAGCTCCGTCTTGTTCTGTGCCGGCAGGAAGGCGAACAGCGTCGGGTTGTCGGTGCGCTTGGACTTCGCCTCAGCAATGACTGACTTCTGGTCGGACTGCCAGCCATCCTGAATCCACAGGTACAGGGCGCGGTCGTTGTCCTTGGGCAGGGTCTCATCGTAGGTCGGGTGGAGCCTGCGCTCGACGTTGTCCTTGCCCTGGACGACCCGGACCTTCTTCAACACCTCGCCGAAGCGCGTCTTCAATAGGTCAGAACGTTTCTGCTCCACCCGCTGCGGCGCCGCCTTGAGCGCGGCCTCCTGCGCCCTGAATTCGTCATACCAGGCACTGGACTCACGGGTCTGCAGGCGGTACTCGGTGCCGCTACCGCCCGCCAAGGCCATGATCAGGCGATCTTTATTCTGAAGTTCCTCCAATAACGCGGGCAGCTGCCTGCGCAGTTCGCTGGAACCGGCAGTGAGATCCGTCACCAGCAGATCGGCCAGGACCGCTTCGGTGGCCTTGAGACCTAAGTCCGTCGCAGCATCGGCGGGCAGCTTGTTGATGAGGTAAACGAGCTTGAGCAGTCTTGCTTTCAGCTGCGCATCGGCATCGAGCGCCGCAAAGCGCTGGACGTTTTCGAACACCTCCTTCGGCAACTGGGCGGTCGAGACCAGATTGGCGGCGATCTGGTCGTACAGGAAGTCGCCCGCGACGACGTGACCCAGCGGGGCGTCGGCGGTGGCCAGTACGGCCTCGTGCACCACGCGCAGCTGGCTGCGCAGTTGCGACACCGTGCCGGTGGTGTCGATCGTGCGCAACACGCGCTCCCAGAAGCGCCGACGCACCGGCAGCAGCGGGTAGTCACAGGTTATCCAATTCTCGTCCGCCGTAACGTGCTCAAGCTTGGTGCCGTGCAAATGGCGGGAGATCTCGCCCAGGTTGGCGCGCCACACCTTTTCGATTTCAGGCTGCGCAGTCGGCTTCTTGGCGAGGATGATCTGGCGGGTGACGTTCTCCACATCCCAGTCACCGAGCATGATCGGCACCGGGAAGCGCCCCATCAGCCGCTGTAGGTTGGTCATGCCCGACAAGGCGGACTGACCCGTGGCGACAAACAACAGCTTGCCCTTAAAGTGCTTGCACAGGGTCTCCGTTACCTCCTGCACCTGGAAACCACGTTCGGCATCCGAGCCGATGTACTGCTGCACCTCGTCGAGCACGATCAGGGTGAGCGGGAACTTGCCGTCACTCACCAGTGCCGACTCGATCGCAGTGACCATCTGCTCGCTGCTGACGTCGGTGACCTGCGGGAACTGCGCCTTCACCAGGCTGCGAGCCTCCTGCTCGGTGTGGGCCAGGTCTGGACGGGCCTTGAGCAGCGCTTTGGCCAGGTCACCCGACACGTACATGTCCATCAGTTCCTGACCGAGCGTGCACCCTGCCTGTGTCAGCTCAGCTTCCACTGCCTCCAGCAGTCCTTCGCGCTTGAGCCACAGTACGAGCTGGGCCTGGTTGTATTGCTCGGGCAACCCCTTGGACTTGAAAACGATTCCGAGCAGCGCCAGACGCACCCGGTCGCCGGCGCCCGCCCCCAGCTTGCCTGCCGCCGCGTGCAGACCGCCATGGCGCTTGCCTTGAGTAGAGACCTCTTTGAGGTGCTCGAACACCCCAGTCGGGAGCTTGGCGATGCTGCGCGCCGCCGTGCCGTCGGGGAAGCTGTAGTCGGTCCAGAGGATGCGCAGCATCTTCGCCAGGTGAGACTTGCCACTGCCATAGAAACCGCTGATCCAGACACCGGGCTGCTCGGTCTTCGAGTCCAGGTTGAGCAGGAACTTGTCGAGGATGGTCTCCAGACCTTTCTCGTACTGCCCGTCGCAGACGAAGGTTTCGAGTTCGTAACGCAGGACGGCCGCAGCAGCCTCGGAGTAGTCCTCCGATACTTCCGCCACACCATTGTTCGCGAGACGGTTCTCCTTCGGTGCTGTGCTGTAGATATCGCGGTTGAGCATGTGAATCTCCGTTAGTAGCCGGTGGCCTCGATCAAGATTCCGGCCACTTGGGCTCGGCGGGTGCGTAGTCAGGCCATCGTAGTCAGGCCATCTTGGCCTGACACCGTCAAGGCTGGAAGCCCTGACTACACACGCATCGCGCACCGCTGGCCGGGATTATGCTCAAGGCCTGACCGGCTTCCAGCCGGTTTCATGCGCCGTCGTGTGAGATCGACGGCCGACCATGCGGACCCGGCTGGAAGCCGGGTCTACGCAATCAATGGCACGGCGAGGTAGTTCCAGCCGTCGCGCGCGTCGAGCAGACGATAGCTGTGGTGTTCAGGGTGGTGTTCCCCCGGGAAGAAGACCAACAGCCGCCCGCTGACCGACTCCTTGATGCCCTCGACGACGGTCGAAACCCGTGCAAGGCCGAACAGGGTGCCGACGCCCAGCAGCGCGACCACCGTGTCGGGCCCGCTCTGCGCCTCGATTCTGGTCTTGAGTCTGGCGACGAGGTCGGCGACGAATCCGGTCAGCTCGCCGGTCGGATACCCGGCCAAGTCCTCCGGGCTCTCAAAATAGGCGTCGCGGTACTTCTGCGCCATCATCCATTCGGGAAAGGCGTTCGTCAGGTCGATGAGGAGCCACTGCTTGCTGGCTTGCTCGGTCGCGAGTGCAAACTCCTCCACGTTCGCCCGCAGACGCAGCTCATCGGCCTTGTCGTAGACCGCGAAGACGACGCGCTGGATCGCTGCGAGTCCCGACTGCCATGGAACGCTGAGGTGCGCACGGTAGGCGGCCGCAAGTTTCTGAACCCTAGACGACATGTGGAGCCTCCTGTCTGATTTGTTCTTCCCCCGGGGTCAGATAGCCGTGAAACCTGACTTCCTGGACGCCCCCGGCGTTCATGAACACGAGCAGCCCGCGGTTTGCCGCCGCGCTGGTCAGCGCTTCCAGCTCGGCGGGCGTGACGCCCAGCAATGCCATCCATTCCGAGGAGAACAGCCGCTGGCCCGAGCGGCCCTCGAGATAGCCAAGGAAAAGACTCAGTGCGACAACCTCGGGACGCACTTCGGGCAGAGACCTGGTCTTACGCCGGTGTCCATGCAAGAAGCCCGCTGCGGTCCATGTGCCTGCTATGTTACGGGAAAATGACTTCAGCGACGCACTGCTGAAGCGGTCGGGGAAGGCTTCAGCCAAGAATGCTTCCAGGTCCTGCGGGGGTACCAATGATCCGACGGGTCTGGATAGAACGAAACCCTGGGAAGCCCGCAGTAGCGGGTCTCGGGCCAGGGCCACTGTCAAGGCGAGCAGTGGCTGGGCTGCTACATCCGCAGGCCAAAGATGCCGAAGGGCACGAAACAGGGGGTTGGCAGCGTCAAGGCCGTAGAGGGCGGTGAGATGCTTGAGCGACAGCTCGCGCGCCTTCCGCGTGGATTTGCCCAGCAGGTTGTCCGTGACGATCGCGCCAGCGTACTCCTGCCGCGACGCGCCCACCGGCGTGTACGCCAGTAGGTTGCGCAGGTCGTCCAGCATCATCGTGCGTGCCGCATGCGGCCCGTTGATTCCGAAACGAAAGCCGAGTCGCCTCAGGAGGTCTTGTCGTCGGTCTGTCATGCCGGCCATAGGCGTTCAGGCTTGCGGTCACAGGCGTCCTTCAACACGTTGAACTTACTACTTAATCATAATCAAGGTCAGGTGCGGGAGGTCGCGGACGGGCCCTGTCTGGTCATGTCGAAGACGCTGTCGCGGTGTTTGCATACCTGGGCACCTGGTTTCATGGGTTCGGCTGTTGTCATGGGGAGGCCATGGCCGAGCCCCTTTGTAGCACACGGGGAAACGGTAGGACTATCGCTGAATCGGTCGCTCGGCTCCCTGTCACGGGCCGGGGCGCAGTTCAGGTGCCGAGAGGCGGCCCCGAGCGGTCGGGAAGCGCGCGCTGGCAACCCGTAGACGTTTTTCAACCAGCGGGGAGGGAATTACCCTGACTGCCCGCATCGGGTGCCGTCTGTTCAAAGCGGTCAGGATCAGCGGGGCATCTTTTTTATGTGGGCCGGGTGGGTAGCCCTCGAAACCCTCGAAACTACCTGAACTAGGGGTTCTGACGGTTTTGAGGGTTGGGGGATGGCCCTTGCGGCAAATGCGGCGTTGGACGGGATGCTCCACCGTAGACTCGAACCTTGTGGACAACCGCGGGCCGGCGCCTTTAGGGCCTTACCGGTACTTGCGTTTCGGTTAACTCGGACAGGAATCGACCGCCGGCAAGCCTCAGCCGGTCGCCGCCTTCTGCCAGGCAGCGAATACCCTGGACCAGTTTTTGGAACCCGGTTCATGCCCGCAGGCGTCCTCAACCGCTCGCCGGACCTCGGCCGGCGGCGCGCCCCGGTCCGCCATCGCCAAGGCCATCTGCCGGACTTCCTGGGGGTAGATCGGCCGCTCGGGCGGCGGGGGGTGGGCGGCGGCAAGCCCGTGCTGCAGGGCCATCATCAAGACCTCGTGCACCGCGGCGCTCGTGCCTTCGCTGGGGGCGGTCTGAAATACGGATGCGGCAGGCTCGGCAAGGTCCTGTGTTGCAGGTCCAAGGCAGGCTTCCAGGCGGGATTCCCGGACCTCCAGGGCGCCCGGTCGGTGGGTGGCGTCAGTGGTCGGGGCCGGTGCCGGCGCGGCTTCCAGGGCCAGGGCCGCGCGCAGGATGACACCGGACAGCGACTCGCCCGGACGCGCCAGGGCACGCAGTCGGTCCAGGGTCTCGGCCGGTAGTCGAAGGGAGGTGCTCGGGGTCGCCATCGGCAAGGCTCCGGGTGTCAACAGGTGTGTCACGGCCTGACGCACTGGGTGGGAGGCCGAGGAATTGGCGGACGCACAAACGCCGACGGCGCCATCGGGATGGCGCCGTCGGTGTGGTTCAGCGTATTTTGGCGCGCCCGACAGGATTCGAACCTGTGACCCCAGCCTTCGGAGGGCGGGCATGTGGCGCAACGCAATGATTTATTAACTGATGCGCGGGCACCCGCAACGCGTTTGTGCATCACAAGGCATGTCGCTGCACTGCGTGCAGCACAAATTCCGCACAATCATTTTCCGCAAGACCCCTTTCACCGACACGCACTGACCAACCGCAAGATGCCTGCGCGCATGTCCCCCCCTTTCCCTGCCGGCTACGAACCGTGCCCGCATCACTGGCACCCTCCAAGAGCTCGTCGCGTTGCGGGGAGACGGTGCCGGCGCCGAGACGCGTCGGCAAATGAGCGCCTGGGGGAAGGCCCGGTCGTCAGCGCAGGTTGGAACCAGTGCGATCGGCGTGGCCTGACCCGACGGGGTATCATCGTGACGGACCATGCACCCAGTTTCCGAGCCGATCGCAGGAATTTTCAGACGATGACCTTGCCGACCATCTCCCGGACCTTCACGGTCCTCCTGATCGATCCCAAGGCGTAAAGGTCGTCATGCCCCGCACCCTACGCAACATCGAGACCCTGCTGGCTGAACTGGACACGGCGCCCGCCGACGCCATGGAGGATCAGGACCTCGATTTCAAAGAGTGGCCCGAGCGTAGCCGCGAGAAGGCGGTGGACCAGGTGGTCGAAATGGCCGTCTGCATGGCCAACGGCGGCGGTGGGACCGTGGTCTTCGGGGTGCGCGACCGGGTGGTGGGACGCGCGGCTGCCCTCCTGGGCGTACCCGCGGAGATCGACATCAACCTGCTGCTCAAGGCCGTCTATGACCGCACGGACCCGCGGCTCACGCCGGTGTTCGAGGAATTGATGCTGCCGGAAGGAACCGGGCGCCTGCTGTTGATGCAGGTCCACGGCGGCCTGCCGCCCTATACCGACAGCCAGGGGCGGGCCAAGGTGCGCGTCGGGAAGGACTGCCAACCCATGACCGGCAGCTTGCGTCGCCGCGTCCTGGTCGAGACCGGGGAGACCGATTTCACCGCCGGGCACGTCGAAGGCCGCCCGGCGGACCTGCTCTCGGCCGCCGCCATGGAGCACTTGCGCGATGCAGCGCGCCGGGAGAGCGCCCCGGAAGACCTGCTGCATCTGTCCGACCCGGACCTGCTCGCCGCCCTGGACCTGCTCCGGGATGGCCGGCTCTCCTTCGCCGGCCTCTTCCTGGCCGGACACCCCGAGGCCCTGCGTCGCCACCTGCCGCGGTATGTCTGGACCCATGCACGCATGACGAGCGACCTGGGCTACAGCGACCGCGTGGACGGCAACGATGCCTTGCCCGTGGCCCTGAGTCGCATCCTCGACCGCATCATGGCCGACAACCCCATCAGCACCCTGGAGCTTGGACTCTTCCACCACGAATACCGCGCCTATCCGGAGATCGCACTCCGCGAGGCCCTGATGAACGCCCTCTGCCACCAGGACTTCCGGATCGGCGGCCCGTTGCTGGTGAGCCAGTACCCGGACCGTATCGAGATCGCCAATGCCGGCGGATTCATCGGCGGGGTCTCGCCAGACAACATCCTGCGCCATCGCCCGGTCCCGCGGAACCCCTTGCTGGTCAATGCCCTGGTGCGTCTGCGCCTGGTCAACCGCATGAACCTGGGGGTGCGGCGCATGTTTCAGTCCATGCTGATGGAGGGCAAGGCCCCGCCCACCCTGGCCGAGCAAGGCGAATCCGTGCTGGTCCGGTTCCGTAAGCAGCCCATCTCCGCCCCCTTCCGGCTCTTCGTCGCGGACGAGGGCAAGGCTGGCCGCATCCCAAACGTCGAACAGTTGCTGGTCCTGCATGACCTGCTGACGCACCCGGAGTTGGACACGGCCGCCGCGGCGCGCCTGTGCCAGCGCACCGAGCCCGAGGCCCGCGAGCTGCTCAACGACATGGAGACTGGCCTGGGCTATCTGGAGCGCGGCGGCACCGGGCGCGGGACCTATTGGACGTTACGCCCCGACCTGCACCGTCAACTGGCCGGCCCCGGCCATCCCGAACGCGACCGGCGCATCGCCTGGGAGGCGGCCAAGACCCGTATCCTGAGCGTGCTCAAGGAACGCGCACGCCGCGGCGATCCTGGACTCAGCAACCAGGAAATCCGGCAGATCACCCGCTACGACCGCAGCCAGGTAAAACGCTTGATGAACGAACTTCGCGGCGAGAACCAGGAGATCGCCGCACCAGGGCAGGGCCGTGCCGCGCTCTATCACTGGCGGGGCGAGCGATGAGCCCAGGGAATGCTCCGCGCCATTTGTTGCGCCATTTTTCCGGACTAAATGGTCGAAGAATGGCCCGAGGCCATTGCCTGCCCCATGGCCGCCCCCGATACTGAGCAGAACCTTATTGAGGGGCTGACCTGCAACTCGGATTATCTGCACAAGGGAGATCGAAGCGCGTGTCCTGTGCTCGACTTTGGCCATTTTCCAGCGGCCCAGCAACGTAAGTCGTTGAAGGGCAATTGGTGATAACTTTAGGAGGGGGTCAGCAGATGGTGGGTAGGAAGCCCAGACCTCGTGAGATTTCGATGCCCCTTTGCAACTTCCTGATCTGGCAACCCTTGCCCGGTCAGAAAAATGGCCAAGGCGAGCTTTGAGCCGTTCATCACCGATTGGAAAGGTGCTCTCTGCTAAAATCGCACTTCCGGCCACCCCGGAATATTTCCTTAATTTCTGCGGCCTCTTGGAGGAGCCCAAATATGGACATCCGAGAATGGAATCGCCGACTCGTCAAAGCCGTGTTCCACGAGAGAGTGGATATCGCCCCCGAGATCCGACGGATCGACGCGACGGACACCTTCCTGGCCGAAGCCAGTGGGTTTGCGGACGGCGCCGTAGCGCGCGAATCCTTCCTCGCTGCCATGCCCCATGACGAGGCGGGCGTTCGCGGACTGTTCGACCAAGCGGTCTTGCGTCGTTGGTCGCCCCTTGCCGCGGACCTACCGTTCTACGCGCAATTGCATCTGACGATCCGCGCAGCCTCGGCCGACGAGAGTCTGCACGAAGAGGGCAATTTTCGTCGGCGACTCGCTCAGATGCTGGGCTTGCCGATGGAGGGGGACTACGTCTCCAGAGGCAGTCTCCCCGCACTTTGGGAAAGCGCCCGACGCTGGTCCAATCAGCGCGCTGAGCGACAGCACGACACCCGGCGGCTCGTGCTCCCCGATCCCGGTGGAGAGACGATCATCGGCCATGCGAAGCGGCTCGCCTTTCCTAACTTTCGGGATCCGAACCGCTTGGCGGAACTGTTCGCCACTGCTGGCATCGACGCCGCCTCGCCTTTGTCTCACTTCGTGTCCACCGTGCGTTCTCGCTTGGTTGGATTCTCGGAGCGCTTCCGCGAGGAGTTCGATCGCTTCTGCTCACTCTTGGAGCGGAGCGACCGGGCGGGCGCCCTCGACACCGCGTTCTGGGCGGCAGTCGTCGAGACGACCTGGGTGCAGAACCGTCGCGTACGCCATGCAACCGGTGCTGGCTGTCGTCTCGAGATCGACCCGACGGACCCTTACGACCTGGGAATCTGGCTCTATTGCCCGGCAACTGGTGACGGCGGACCTGGCTGGACGACGTGCTCCCAGGACAGCCTGTCGGGTGGTCTGATCCGCTGGCACCGCTGCACCGATCCTTCCCCCGGCGGACTGTTCGACCATTTGCGTGCCCAGTGGCAGACGTTCGAATACAGGGCGCTGCTCGGTGATCATGCAGTGAGCAAAGGTTGCATCGGGTTCACGCAGGACGATGAGGGTCGCTGGTTCGACACACCTTCACTTCCAGAGACCGGCACCCTGTGGTTGGTGCTGCATCGCGACAACCACGGGTTACTCCAGGCACCCACCGGTCACGCTCGGGGAGTCACGGTGTACCGGGCACCCCTCGTTGGCAGTTCCAACTGGACCCTCTTTGGTCCCATCGAGGTGACCGAGGAGGTACGCCGTTGGTTCGAGACGCGAGCGTTCACCCTGGACTTCTTCTTGCCGCGTCTGGCGCGGCGATGCGTCACGGTGGTTGACTCGATCCGACGCGCGGACGGTACGTACCTGTACCTGCCGCCCGTGGTGCCCGCGTTTCGTTGCACAGATGCACGAGGGGGCGTTACGACCGTCGAGGGGGCGGCGGACGGGACGGATTACCCCCTTCATCTGCTGGGCGACCGCCTGGTGCTACCCGAGGCAGAGAGGACGAGGTCCGCCCCAGACCGCACGCTGCGTGTCGTCGCCACCGACGTTTCCGGCAATAGAGTTGCCAGTTCACTCGATTCGCAATCACCACACTTTGCACCCTCTGGTAGCGAGCAATTTGCCTGTGCAGCCGCCGCTCCGAATCAATCCTGCGGACTTAGACGATCGTTGGCAGCGGGCTCAATGGGCGCTGAACAGACACGACCCGAGGACGCATCGAAGGTTATGACGCAACTAACACTGGAGTTGAAATGAAAGACCACGAAGCCAGAGGCAACGAGCTTAGATCTGAAGCAAAGGCAATTGTTCTTGAATTCATGCACGCATCCGATGTTTGTCAGCCAGGGCGAATGGGAATGAGGCTGGCATCGATATTTCGAGCTTGCGGATTCGACTGGGGAACTTACGAAAAGGCAACTTCTACCAACCAACAGTATTGGGTGGTGGCACTAATGAGAGAGCTTGAATCAGAAGGCAAGGTCGAGCGTGTTTCAGAGTCTGGCCCATGGCGCCTTCGCTTGTCCGACAGATAGAGTAGTCCGAAATGCCAAGCACACCTCGCGGCGGACTGTGACAAGGTGGCCACTGGCACCACCTATCCGAGTGTCCAACCGGCACTGCGCCATGCCCGCACACTGGATATGCTCTTACGCGAACGGCGGCAGTTCCCCTCCGGGTTTGTCGCTCAGGCTCAGGAAATCTAACGGAAAGATACGGTGGGTGCGGAGCAAGCTTAGGGTGGCCTCCTCTTCGTCGAGCACCTTGTATTCGCAACTCGCGATCCCCTCGGTCTTCTCGTAGGCCTGTGCAATCTCGCCGAGCAGTCCCTCAATTGCCTCCCGGTGCTTCATCTCCAGTTCCTCATCCACCAGCCCCACGAAGTCGACCACATAGGATCGGTCCGCGGGCAGTTCGTCCCAGGGTGAGAGGTTGATGTAGAGACCCAAAAGGTGTGCACCGGCCTTCTTCAGCCGGCTCTCAAGCTTGCCACGAGCCTTTTGCGTTCTGTCGTTGAAGGCATCAGGGAAGGCGGTGCGGATCGTGCGGTTGAGTATCCAGCGCTGGAGAGTGCGAACCGCTGGGTCCGTCACCACAACCAAGGGGTCAGGATAGATCCTGGCCAATCGATGCCGCGGTACCAGGGCGCGGCCGTTCGAGCGAAGCCGAAACCAGTGATCAGTTCCTGCGACGATGAGTTGAACCAGTAGTGTGCGGGGGTTCTTGCCGGCCGTGAAGTTGCCATCGGGTTGGTGATCGGGTCCGAGCGGCTCGCACAGGAATGTCTCGACGACTGGCTCGCTCTCGTAGTCGTGGTGCACAAGGTCGCAGCTTTGGGAGACCACCAACAAGCGGGGTTCATCGGCCCCGTGCTCCGAGGCCACGTGCGCTGCCCCGTCGCGAACCCATGGAAGGTCGGCGCTCGCGACGCAGCACCACTGCCGCCAGCCGCGTTCCTTGATCGACTCGGCCCCCGGAGGCCCTTGGTCTTCGGTACTCGGCGGGACTCCGGCGCCAACGAATCTACGAATCAGCCGCTGGAATGGCATGCGTCAATGCGTTCTCGTATTGGTCCTTCTCACTCAGAGGAGCGAGTCTTGCGTGGCGCTCCCGTCGCTCTTCGGCCTGCGCTGCGGCTTTGGCCGCCATCGCATCCAACTGCGGTCCGATCGGGGCGTGGTCCAGCGGCTCCTGCCCCAACAAATCGAGCAGCGAGCGGCCCTGAGCATTCCTGGTGTGCAGCAGACGCCCCACCGGCCGCTCGGCGCGCGCCTTCCAGTCCAGGCAGACCCGCCGCAGCGCGAGCAGGCGCACGTAATTGGCTTCGCTCACCTGGCCCCCGCCGATCCAGTCATAGATGGTCTGACGGGAGACCCGAACAAGCATGGCGAGATCCGTCACATTGATGCCCAACGTGGACTTGAGCTCAGCCACCAGATCCGCCCCGGCCAGGACCTCAGCCCGCTCGGCCGCGGGTTGCCCGGCAATCTCCGCCAGCAGTCCGCCCCAAGTCTCCAGCGCAAACGCCGAAACCGTCTCGCCAAAGGCCGCCGATACGATGCCATGGAGCGCGTTGAATTGCTCGATTGCCCGCGCTACCGAGAAGGGCTCCGTCTGTTCGATAAAGTGGTCATAATCCAAGACCGCGATCGGTTGGTCACGACCGAAGGTCCGCGCCAAAACGAGGTCCGGCGGTGTCAGATCCGGTGGCAGCACCCCAATGCTGTTCAGTCCGATCCGCACGACGAGCCGTCCACCCACGTCGGTTTCGGTGATCAGGTTGGTGAAGGATCTGGGCCGTCTGGCCCCGATGTCGTCCAACGCGACCCCGCGCAGACCTGGCTTGAGATAGTCGGCCAGACTGCGATCGGTGTCGGGCTGGAAGGCATCGACGTAACGCAGCCCCAGGCGCTCGATGGCCCCGATGCCCGCCGCATCCTGAACGATCTGAAGCCCTTGCCGCAGCTCGGCGAAGAAGGTCTCGTGGGTATCGTAGGCCGTGGTGTGGAAGGTGACGGAGCCCTCCTGCACGAGAAAACCGGCGGTCCGATCAATGCGATCGAAGGCCCACTGGCGGGCGACCCGCAGCGCCGTCCCGCCCGGACCAAACTGCAGATCCCTGACTTCGCCCAGCCGGTAGAGCGCATAGCCCGCCTGACGCATGTGCTCCTGAATCTCAGGCACATAGTCCCCCATTTTGAGGACGGCCCCGATCCGCACCTGGGCCACCACATAGACAAGGGGGGATCTAGCGAGCTTCTCCACGGGTGGTTCTGTTGTCATGGCCAGTTTACACTTCGGTTGACAAAGTATGGGGCAAGCGTGCCCGAAAGCAAACCCACCCTGGAGCCAGGAAATGCGGAAAGGTGGCGACCTCCAGGCTGATTGCAGCCGAATTTCACTGTCACCAAGTCAGAGCGGCTACCCGGCAGCGATCAAACGCCTGGCCCTGGACCTGGCCGAGCGCGGTGAACCGGCGGCGAAGATCAGAACGGCGGTCCTGGCTTCCTGCGGACGCGCGCCGACCCCCTCGAATTGGTCCCAAGTGCTGGGCACCTGATGGAAGTTCGACCGGGTAATAGTCCATCCAGTGCGGCCCGGTGAGAACGCCGCCCTCAAGGTCCAGGGCCACGGAATCGGGCGGGGCCAGGGGCTTAGCCGGACGCTGTTATGCCCGGCCCTCTGTGACCTCCAGGGCCGACCCGCTGCAGCGCCAGCCATTGCGCTCCAGCGCGGCGGCCAGTCAGTGTCCTTATAAGTGGACTGCGACGAATGTTAAACAAATTCGCCGTCACCGACCACCCCGAGCGGTCGCAACTCGAATCGACCGAGGTTCGCACCTATTCGGCAGGCCAGACCCTCCCGGTGGGCTTCGGACACTTTCAAGCGCCGGTGAGCTGGCTTCAGGAACTTCTGGATCAGGCATAGGTAGCGATGTGTGTCTGGACCAACGGGGGCGCGGATCATACGGCATAACCCCGGCGGCGACCCAGGCCCAACCCAAGGCGGCTCGGGCTCGGGCTCGGGCTCGGGCGAAGGTGGGAGCGGTTTGCCAGCCGTCGTGGCCCTGGCGATCCCGATCCCAGCCCCACAACCAACCACCGCTCCAGAAACAACAACGCCCCGTCTGACGATGAATCCGACGAGGCGCAGGAGTTGCCGCGGTAAAGCGATTCGGCGTAAGGTGTTGCCGTTCCTGCGGGTGTAATCAGCACCCGCGGGACAAAGCAAGGCCGCGTTCACGGCTTCGCACCGGCGCCCAAGATGATACCCCGCCCAGGGTATCTCGTCGCGCGTCCCTGCCTGCCCCTGCTTGCGGCCGATCCATCCTTCGACGGAGATCGGCATCCATGAACCATTCCCTGCCCACGCCCGCTGCGGGCGAGCCTGTCCACTGCCCAACTTTGGTCGAGCAGATCACTCAAGCCGGAGACCCGGGTCCAGCAAGACTTCCCCGCGTGGCCCACAACGCCCTGAAGGGTGCGCCGCCCTTCACCCTGGCCGACCTGGAGGCCAAGGGACGCGCGGAGGTCCGGGCGCAACTGAAGGCCCAGTCCGTCAATCTGGCGCGGCCTCTGTCCACGGCACCGGCGGTCACCCTGATCTGCGCGAACACCATCAAGCCCGAGCCCATTGCCTGGTTGTGGGACGGCTGGCTGGCCCGCGGCAAGGTGCATGTCGTCGCTGGTGCGCCCGGTACCGGCAAGACGACGCTGGCGCTTACCCTGGCCGCAACCTTGAGCACCGGCGGGCGCTGGCCGGACGGGACCCGGGCACCGGTCGGTGACACACTGATCTGGTCCGGAGAGGATGCACGGCAGGACACGCTCGTTCCGCGCCTGATCGCGGCCGGCGCCGACCGGCAGCGGGTCCACTTCGTCACCAGCTATACCGACGAGCGCGGTCCCCGCGCCTTCGATCCCGCGACCGACGCCGCGGTGCTCTCGGACCACCTGGCGACCATGGACCCGGCCCCCGTCCTGCTGATCGTTGACCCCCTGGTGTCGGCCGTCACCGGCGACAGCCATAAGAACGCTGAGGTCCGGCGCTCCCTGCAACCCCTGGTCGAGTTGGCCCAGACCCGCGGTGTGGCGGTCTTGGGGATCTCACATTTCAGCAAGGGCACCCAGGGCAAGGACCCCACCGAGCGGGTCACCGGCTCGCTGGCCTTCGGCGCCCTGGCGCGCGTGGTCCTGGCGACCGCGAAGCTACCTGACGAGCAGGGTGGCGGGCGCATCCTGGTCCGGGCCAAGAGCAACCTGGGCATCGACTGGGGCGGGTTCGGATACGACCTGGAGCCGGTGGAACTGGAGGCGCACCCCGGGATCGTCACCACGCGGGTGCTGTGGGGTCAGGCCCTGGAGGGCAGTGCACGGGACCTGCTGAGCCGAGCGGATATCCCCGGTGACCCGGATGAGCAGAGTGCCTTGGAGGACGCCAAGGGGTTCCTGCTGGCGATGCTGGCGGACGGGCCAGTACCGGTGAAGCAGATCAACCAGGAGGCAAGCGAGGCCGGACACGCCACCGCCACCGTCAGGCGCGCCAAGAAGGCACTTGGGATTGAGGCCATGAAGGTAGGCATGACAGACCCATGGGCCTGGGCGCTTCCCGTCGAAGGTGATCAGGGGCAGTAGGGCGCCGAGAAACTGCCGAAGGTGCTCATGAAATCCCGAAGGCGCTCATCCAAAAGCATGAGCGCCTTCGGCGCAGGATGAGCACCTTCGGGTCGACGCCCGCCGAAGGGGATCATTCTGGTGGAGTCGTCAGCGCCCATCGGGCTCGAGGTCGAGCCTCCAGCCTGCGCAACTCCCCAGGGACCGCGCCCCAGATCGACGGGAACCGGCTCGCCGCGGTCGGCTCGGTGTCCTGGTGTAGTGGATCGTCATCGAGCGCGCGGCCGTCGAGGTCTACCCCGGCCGCACAGGCGGCCCGACTTCGTGCCCGCTGGCATGCCCACATCGGGTGCTGTCTTCGGTGTCATGCTAGACTTCTCTACAGTTTTTCGATAGCAACACGAGCAAGTGGGACGTGACCCAGATTGCCGCGAACATCTCGCCCGAAACCCATGATCACCCCGAACGGTACGTCCGTGCCGGTGCTCGATGAATGAATTCGTGATCGAACAGGCACGCCTGCAACATCTCCAGGCAATGGACGAGATCCCTGAGGAGGTCGTCATACCCCCTCGCCTCGCGGTCACGTCCGCGTCGGGCGAGCGGCTGCTGGAGCGGCTGGAGTCGCAGGAAAACCCCAATCCGGCCATGCGCGAACTCTTCCGCGAGGACCCGGAGCCCGCACACAGCGACGTCTTATGAGCGTTAGGATTCGGCAGTTGGAGCCCGACGACAATCACGACCGGTTATGTTGGATTGCCCAAGGTCCCGCTCGCAGCACCCGCAAGCGCGTGCTGAGTTCGGCTCACAGCCGCCTGGGTTGTCGCCAGCCGCGCACCGAGAAGTACCGCAACGATGACGAATGCGGAGTCCATGACTGATCTGTTGGCAAGGCTTCGGGCGGAGAACGCCCGCCTGGTCGCACTATTGGAAACTCACGGCATTGAATGGCGCTTACCGTCGGAGCCAGCACCGCCCGCTCTGCCGCTGGTCGGACCATCAAGATTCAGCGCCGAAGACAAAATAGCGCTCTTTCGGTGCCTGTTCCGGGGGCGCGCCGATGTCTATCCAGTCCGCTGGGAAAGCAAGTCAACCGGCAAGGCCGGCTATGCCCCCTCCTGTGCGAATGAGTGGCGGGTCGGCGTCTGTGATAAACGAACCACCAAGTGTTCGGATTGCGGCAACCGCGTATTGATTCCGCTGTCCGATGCCGTCATCTACGACCATCTGGCAGGCAAGCATACGGTAGGCGTCTATCCGCTGCTGACCAACGACACCTGTCATTTCCTCGCCGTCGATTTCGATGAGGCCGAATGGCGACAGGATGCCCTGTCGTTTGTCGAGTCTTGTCACGAACTGGGTGTACCGATTGCGCTGGAAATCTCACGCTCCGGCAAGGGCGCACACGCTTGGATGTTCTTTGCCGGCAGTGTCTGCGCACGGGATGCGCGGCGACTCGGCACCGCCATCATCAGTCACACCTGCACCCGTACCCGGCAACTCAAGCTGACCTCTTACGACCGGTTGTTTCCCAACCAGGACATGATGCCCAAGGGCGGCTTCGGCAACCTGATCGCCCTGCCCTTGCAGAAACAACCCCGTGAACACGGCTGGAGCGTATTCGTCGACGAAGCGTTCTGCCCCTATCCTGACCAGTGGGCGTTTCTGGACTCAATCCAGCCGATGTCGCCCCACGACATCGAACCCACCATCCTTCGCGCCACTGGCGGGGTGCATCCGCTGGATGTGACCTTCATCGATGAAGAGGATCACAAGGAACCATGGAAACGAACGGCCCAGACCAGCAAGAAGCTGGAGGTGCCTTTGCCGAAGTCGCTCACGGTGACACTGAGCAACCTGATCTACTTTGAAAAGACGCAGTTGCCGCAGCCGCTGGCCAACCGCCTGATTCGTCTTGCTGCCTTTCAGAATCCAGAGTTTTACAAAGCGCAGGCGATGCGCTTCGCCGTGTGGGATAAGCCGCGCGTCATTGGTTGTGCTGAAAACTACCCGAACCACATCGCACTGCCACGCGGCTGCCTGGACGCCGCGCAGGCGCTGCTGCGAGATAACGGCATACACTGCGATCTGCACGATGAGCGATTCAGGGGTGACGCGCTCGACGCGACCTTCGCCGGTACGCTGCGACCGGATCAAGACGCTGCGATGACCGCGATGTTGGGTCATGACGCCGGCGTGCTATGCGCCCCGACCGCCTTTGGCAAGACCGTCACCGCGGCGGCCATGATCGCGCGGCGTGGCGTCAACACGCTGGTGCTTGTTCATCGTACTGAGCTGCTGAAGCAGTGGCAGGAGCGTTTGCAGTCTTTCCTGGCAGTCGGCAAAGGCGTGGTCGGCACCATCGGAGGCGGCAAGACCAAGCCAACCGGCAAGATCGATATCGCGGTGATGCAGTCGCTGTCTCGCCAGGGCGAGGTCGACCCGCTGGTCGAGAACTATGGCCATGTCATCGTCGATGAGTGCCACCACGTTGGGGCAGTGTCGTTCGATGCGATTCTCAAGCGGACCAAGGCAATGTACGTGCTCGGACTCACGGCTACGCCGATCCGTCGTGATGGCCAACAGCCGATCATCTTCATGCAATGCGGGCAGATTCGCCACACCGCCGCTAGACCGGTCAGTGCGCCGCACGATTTGGAGGTGACGCCCCGCGTGCTGTCCAACCGCATCGACTTACCACCGGAGGCGGGCATCCAGGACGTCTTCCGCCACCTTGCCAACGATCCGCAACGGACTGCGGCGATCGGGACCGAAATCCAAAGCGCCTTCAACGAAGGTCGGAAGGTACTGGTCCTGACCGAGCGCACCGAGCACCTGGATGCCATGGTGGCCGTGCTGTCCGGTATGATTCCGCCACCCCTCGTGCTGCACGGGCGGATGTCGAAGCAGCAACGGGCCACGGTGATGTCGAGCCTCGACGCGCTGCCACCTGATGCCCCGCGCGTCCTGCTCGCCACTGGAAAACTGATTGGCGAAGGCTTTGACCATCCACCTCTCGATACCCTCATACTGGCCATGCCGGTTTCATGGAAGGGGACGCTGCAACAATACGCCGGCCGACTGCATCGCGAGCATGCGACCAAGACCGATGTACGCATCATTGACTTTGTGGACAGGGATCACCCGGCACTGCTGCGCATGTGGGACAAGCGCCAGCACGGCTATCGGGCGATGGGCTATCGCATCGCAGAGCAAGACACACTGGAGTGACTGCCATGCCGACTGATTCATTTCTCGCCAAGATGACACCACCGGTCGAACAAGCGGTCGCGAGGATGCAAGCCGCATTGGTCCAGTTGCGCGAGACACTCCAGCAGGACATCTACAGGGAGGACACGCCTCTGGAGGTTCAGGAGGTCATGGAAAACGCTGCCTCGGCCATGGCGGCGACGCTGGATACCCTCAAGGCGATTTTTCCGGAAACACCGCGGCCTTTCCCCTAGTCCGCTGATTTGCCAACGCCGAAGCAGGGTCAGTTCGTGGCCTACATCCACGAATACATACGGCGGAACCACGCCGGGGTGGCGCCGACCCACGCGCTGCTGCAGCGCTTTTTCAACCTGACGCCGCCATCGGTCAACTCCATGTTGATCCGGCTCGAACAGCGCGGGTTCATCTGCCGGGCGCCGGGCCAGGCGCGCGGTATCACGCTGTTGATCGACCCCGCGATAATTCCCGAACTGGACCGCCCGTTTAAATAATGGATGCTCTGCGATAAACCTTGGCGAGGAAGAATGAAAACGGCGCAGCCTTCAGAATAAGGAGTTGGAATGGTGCGTCTGCTCGACTGCGGCGCAGCTGGGGTGCCTGCCACCGCTGTCTCGACGGTGGTCACTTGGGACTCGGGCGCTTGGGTCCTTTTCCCGCGCACCTGTTCTCGTCTGATCCGCAAGGCGCGTACCGACCTCCCCGGCTTCCCCGAGTGCGTCGCATGCGGCTACGTCCTGCCGCCGCTCGCCATAGGTGGGGTCAGAATCCAGGCTCAAATTGTGAGGCTGACGATCGCCGGCCGATCGTCGGCTGAGTTTTAACGCTAATCACCTTCCAATAAGCAGACAACGAGACACCATACTATTTCCAGAACCGCAACGAGAACCACGTTTATGGAAGCCACGCCAATTACCTCTGAGGCTGTTGTTGCATACTCGAAGTGCCCACAGAAAGCATTTCTCATTCTTCGTTCCGAAAATCAAGGAGTGCCGAATGAGTACATACAATTTCTTGAGGAACAATCATATCGGAAACGTATCGCATTTCTAGCTCGCATAAGGCAAGAGCACCCTGGTGCGAACGCCGGGAATACCGCTGACATCTTCAGCGGTGAGCAGGTGCTTCTGGAAGTCCCGCTCCGATTTCACGATTTAGCGGCTGACTGCGAGGTACTCACAAGGATACATGGTGGTTCATCGCTCGGCGATTATTTTTACGAACCGACGATCGTTGTCGGGACCCATCAGGTAACAAAAGAGCATAAGCTCGGGATAATGTTTGTCGGATATCTAATTGGGCGACTGCAGCATCAGATGCCTGATGTTGGAACGATCGTGGGAGTAGACGGCCTAGCTCACAAAGTCCGGATGGACTCCACTGAGCAAATCCTGATACCGATAATCAAAGCGCTAAGAGATTGGACAGGTGACTCTCCACCCACACCTCCGCCAGTGATTTTGAATAAGAATTGCCCCACGTGTCAATTTCAGAAAGTCTGTTTAGAGAAAGCTGAAAGAGATGACGACCTGAGTCTCTTGAATCGGATCACACCGAAAAAAATTCGACAATATCATAAGAAAGGCATATTCACCGTCACCCAACTTTCTTACCTTTTCAAGCCGAGACGCAGCCGGAAGCGACGGAATAAAGCTCCGATTTTGTTCAGGTTTGAGTTGCAAGCTTTAGCGATCAGAACTGGGAAAACATATATACAAGAATCACCTGCATTGCTCCGGCACGAGGTAGAGTTGTTTCTTGATATTGAAGGAATTCCAGACCAAGGCTTCCATTACTTGATCGGTCTCTTAATAAATGAAAAGGGGACTCGCTCCTATCATTTTTTCTGGGCCAATAGACCAGAAGATGAACAACAGATCTGGGTTGATGCACTGAAAAAAATTAATGAGTACTCCGAAACGCCGATTTATCACTACGGGAGTTATGAGCCGCGAGCGATTGATGAATTGGCGCAAAGATATCAGACCAACTGTGATGAACTGAAAAATCGTTTGGTAAATCTGAATACCAGTATTTATGGCAAAGTGTATTTCCCAACCAGATCAAATAATTTAAAGGATCTGGGAAAAGTAGTTGGCGCATCTTGGACCGCTACTGATGCATCTGGACTCCAAAGCTTAGTGTGGCGACATCGCTGGGAGGAGACTGGCGAGAGCCAGCACCAAGAAATGTTACTCACTTACAATCGAGAGGACTGTGACGCGTTATGGTACTTACTTGAGGAACTTTCACGGATTGCCGCGAGTGCTAAGGAGCACAGAGATATTGAATTCGCGGATCGACCAAGACAGCACGCCACGGAGCTGAGCCATGGAATTCACGAAGAATTTCAAGACATTCTCAGATACGCGCATGCCGACTATGATAAAAAGAGAGTGAAGATTCGGCCAGAACAAAGCACTACACAGACCCAAGGGAAGAAAAGGGGGGCACCAATAGGTCATCAAGGATATCAACGAATAATTCCCCCCAAGGCCAACATTGTTATTCAGTTGGAACCGCAGATGTTCTGCCCTATACATACTGATGAGTTACTTGAGATATCGGCGGCTGTTGCCGAGAAGTTCATCATAGACCTTCGGTTCACGAAAACCGGATGCAGGAAGACTGTGACGAAATATGTCGGCGCGAAAGGTTACTGCCAAGAGTGCCGCAGACATTATCTTCCAGCAAAGATTGAGGAACTTGGGAGTCGACTCTTTGGGCATGCCTTCCAGTCGTGGGTAATATATCAAAGAATAGTGCTCCGACTCCCGTACCGCATCATCCTCCAAGAAATGGAGGAACTCTTTCATGAGAGCGCCAGCGAAGGCACTCCGGTCAACTTCATCAAGCACTTTGCGGAGTACTATGCCGCTACCGAGAAATTATCGATTCAACGCATCCTGGAAAGTCCTTTTGTCCACGTCGATGAAACGCTCATCAACATTCAAGGCGTTGATCACTATGCCTGGGTTTTCACTAATGGCAAGCACGTTGTCTTTAGAATGACCGAGACGAGAGAGTCTGCTATTGTCCATGAGTTTTTATCCGGCTATAACGGGGTTTTGATTTCCGATTTCTATGGGGGCTACGACGCAGTCGCGTGCAGACAGCAAAAATGCTTGGTTCACCTCATTCGCGATCTTAATAATGATCTCTGGGGCGACCCATATAACCAGACATATGAAGCATTTGTCAGCAAAGTTAAGAATTTGCTGTTACCTATCTTTGAAGCGGAGAAGAAATATGGGTTAAAGAAACGACATTTGAGCAAATTCCGCAAGTCGGTCGATCAATTCTATTCTGAAAATATTGACATTGCATCCAGCAGTTGCGAACTGACAGCCAAGTATCAAAAGCGATTTCAACGCTATAGAGACAGTCTTTTCACTTTTCTTGAGTTTGATGGTATCCCCTGGCACAACAACACAGCAGAAAATGCCCTAAGGCACCTTGCGGTGCAAAGGAAGATATCGGGGACTTTTTTCAAGAAAGTCGCCCCCCGATATCTGTTGTTACTTGGGATCGCGCAAACCTGCAGGTTCCAAGATAAATCGCTACTGAAGTTCTTTTTATCTGAGGAGAACGATATCGATAAATTCAAAGCTAACAAACACATAAGAATATCATCTCTTGTTGAGCATGAATAACTCAGTAGGGGGCGACGGTGGGCCATCTTTTTCCAAAAAATGGCCGGGTGGCTACCCTTCAAAAGCCTCGAAACCACCTACTCCAGGGATTTTGAGGGTTCTGAGGGTCGGGAGGGACGGGCCTTTCAGCAAACTCTGCGGTGGACGGAATGCTCCACCAGTGACAGCAGGCGCGCCGCACCGAACTGACCACGGGCGATGCCTGCGGCTGCGGCCAAGTCGGCGCCGGGGGCGATCAGGGTAACCCAGAGATCGGGCGCGCCCGGTCCCATCGCGATGCTGGCGCGGTAGACGCGCATCGCCGACCGGACAGCGTTCGTGGCAGTTGCCCTGGACTCGCCAACCTGGGAATCGCGGATAGCCGCGTGCTCGGTGTCCGCCACGGTCAGCAGGGCCTCGATTTTCTGAAAAGGCCCGGGTGGGTACCCCTCAAAACCGTCGAAACCGCCTGAGCCAGGGGTATTGAGGGTTTTGAGGGTGGGGAGACCGGCCCTTTCGGCAAATTGGGCGGCACGCAGTTGGTCGAGGTAGCTCATGCTTCAGGCCCCCCGTGCAGGGCAGGATGGAGGTGGTAACGGGTGGTCGGGCGGCCCGGTCCCGTGGATGCCTCGCCACGGATGCGCCCGTACTCGATCAGCACGGCCAGGGCGGCGGCAGTCCCCTCCCGATCGAGCAGTCGCCAGCCGCGCTGCGACACGTCGCGGGCCGTGAAAGGCTCCGGCAGGTCCGACAACCGCCGGTCCAGTTCGCGCGCGGCGGCCATATCGGGCACCAGGGCCGGGGCATAGATCCGCTGGGCGTGGGTCTCCAGATACTCGGACCAGGCCAGCGCACGCAGGACCGCGGCCCGGCTCACGGGCCCGCCGCCCGGCGTGTCGGCCAGGTGACACAGCAAGGCCAGCGACGGGACCAGGGAGCGGAACTTGGCAAGATGCGACTCCAGTGCCGGGTGGATGCCGTCCGCGCGAATGCGCCGCTCCAGGGTCGCCCGCCACTCGGTGAATAGCGCCTGCCCCTCGGGGCTGAACCGCAGCCACGGCAGACGATCGCCATCCTCCCGTGTGGCCCCCAGCGCCGCTGGGTCGATCTGGTCCAACCGCTCGTAGACCGCGCGGGCCGTGCCACGGGCCTGGGTGTCGGGACAGCGATCGACGTTACACCAGGTGGCCGGGGCGTCGGGCCAGACGGCCAGTTGCAACCGCTGGATCAAGCCATCGTCGCCACGCCCGCCGCGGATCGCGGACAGCATGTAGGCCCCGAGCGGACCCGGCTGGATACCGCCGATGAGTGACACGCACGCGGCATCGATCTCGATCGTCCCTCGGCCGATGCGGTCGAACCGGAAGGAACCGCTACCGTTCCACGCCTCCAGGTAGAAGGCGCGACTGCCTTCGCGCCCCTCCTGATCCAATCCAGCCAGGAACCCGACCAACTCATCCCGATAGATCAGGATGCCGCGCGGATTGTCGCGCAGCAGTTCACCGAGCTTTTCCATAGTGGCGTCCTGGGTCAAGTAGCGGCGGCGGGCCGGCGGCTCGGGCAACGCGCCTGCCTCCAGGGCCAGGGCATGTGCCAGACCGGCATCCCTGGCCTTGACGGCCTTCGCGATGCCGGTTTTCGCCTCTTTGGCCGCGGCCTCGGCCACCAGCAGATCGGCCGCATGATGCTGCTGGTCCCGCTCATGGGCCTCGCGCGCCATGGTCTCCAGGGCCTCGATCATCCGAATTGGCTCCTGGATGGCCGGCGTCTTGAGGAGGCTGGGCCGCCCGACGACGGCCCCCCACAGATTCGGCGTCACGGTCCAGTCGTCGAACTGCTTGGGCCTGATGGCCACCTGCCGCCCGACGACGGCGGCGAGACACACCATCGCGGCGACCGCGGGATAGTCCGCGGGGCACTGCATCCGCTCGGCGATGTCCGCGATCCAGGGGCGCAGGGCCACCGGTAATAGCGCCAGGTCGAACGGGGCCACGGGGGGGAGTCCGTCCGGTAGCGGCTCGGGGTCCGGCCAGGCGCCGCCGGGATAGGGGTTGCTGACGATTCCGTTGCGACCCCAGACGCGCCCGGTGTCCAGGTTCACGTAGTTCCCGCAGCCGTCGCGGCTCACCCGCACGTGGTCGGCCCCGGGACGCTCCGACAAGGCCAGAGTAAGCGACAGACGATCCCGATAGATGTAGATCGGCGCGCCACCACCCGGCCGTTGAATCGTATCGAACACACTCCAGCCTGGGATTTCTGGCGCCTCCTCGCGCACCGCCCCGCCGACGGTCTCAGCGTGACGGCCCGCCGCCTTGAGCGCTGCGCAGACGTCGGACTGAGCGACGGGACTCAAGACCGCATCCTGTCGGTCAGGTAACGTCAGGGGGGCTGTCTGGCGTCCCTGCGGCTCGTCACCGCGCACCTGGTCGAGCTTCATGCACTGTGCCTGGCTGCGCGTCATGAGGTGGGGTCCTGGTGCCCGCGGTTCCCGCAGGGGCTGCTCATGCAAGCGTAATCTCGACCCCGGCGTCCGGCATGATCCGGCACTCCGGTCGGCTCATGAGCGATCGGCGCACGGACTGAACGGGCACCCCGGCCAGTTCTGCTGCCGCGGTCAGGGCGCCGGGTGTCAGAAGAATGACCGTCCCGGCCCCGGCGGTGCCCGCGACCGCCTGTTCCGCGCGGACCTGGGCGAGTAGTGCGTTTGCGACCACACTGGGGCTGGGGCGGGGCCTTACCGCCGTCGCACCGGGACCGGCAGGCGGCGTGGTTGCATGGATCGCCGTCGGGGCGGGACCACCGGATACCGGGAGCGGTGCTGCCGCCGCCGGCGCCAAACTCGCCGTGGCCGGCGGTGCGCAACGCTCCAGTGCCCCAGCCGGCAGCAGGGCCGCAAGGTACCCGCTCGCTTCGACCTGGAGGGCGACCCCGCGGATCCCGTCGATCATCCGCACGTGCAGATAGGGTTTCAGGATGTCCACGGCGATCAGATTGTCGTCCCACAGGGCGGCGATCTGGACCTCCAGGTCGGCACCGCAACCGTCCAGGCCCTCTGGCACGCGAATCCAAATCTGGTTCCCGGGGCGCACAGCTTCATCGCGGCGTGCCGCGTCGCCAGCCGCGGCACCGTCCATCAGGAAGGGGCCGGAGACCGCCTGAGGTGCTCCGGCAGGATGCCCCTGAGATCGGCTAGGTATCGGGGTCGCGGCACGTACCACCGCGTCACCCGCCAGGGGAACCGGGGTCGGCGCTGGCCCGCTCAGCACATGGTGCGGCGAACTCAGCCGCAGCAGGGTCAGGGCGACCGGCTTGCCGTCGCGCGCCAGCGGGGCCGGGGCCAGGCGCCAGTAGCGACGCACGCACTCCGCGTCCTGCGGTGGGGTGGCGTAGCCGTGCTCGATCAGCAGGTCCGCCAAGGTGTCGGGATGTCGCGGGATGCCCGGCACCCGGTCCGCCGCCAGCATCGCGACGATCTCCTCTCCGCCCTTGGGCCAGACCACATAGAGGCTGTCACCGAGCATCCACAGGCGCGCACCCGGGGTGTTGACTTGCCAGGTGCCGGCGCGGACCAGGCGGGCCATGGCGTCGAGCAGGTAGCGTTCGACCGGCACCCCGAGCGAGGTCGCCTGAGGGTCGATGTGGTTGGCCTTCAGATCCCGCTCGACGCTCGCGCGGTCGGCGTTGGCTACCAACTGGCTGATGACAGCACCGTCGTTCTCCCCGCCGACCGCGTTGATCAGGGCGGTCAAGATCTCGGGGTCGGCCTGGATCAGCATGTTGATGATCGCCGGTCCCAGAACCCGGTTCACAACGAACAGGCCCGTGGTGTGGTGTCTGTTGTGCCGGGTGCTGCGCCAGTGCAGGAAGTAGCTGTCGAGGCGATGCCGGGCCGCCCAGTCCACGATCGTCTCGTGCATCGGCGACCAGGTGCAGGTGCCGTCGCGGTCGGTCACCGACAGGTCGGAGACGGGCTTACCCAGGTCATGACACAGCCCCGCCAGCGCCGCGGCCAGGCGCCACAGGGGCTCGTGAACACGTCGCACCGCGGGTTCGCGGTCCCAGGCGAACACCTTGCCGGCACTCGCCTGACCGGCCCAGAAGGCGACTTCCAGACCGTGATGGAACAGTCCACCGGTACGGCGGTGATGGTGCGTCTCAGACGCCGGCAGGAGATGGACGAAGGCGGCGTAGCGGTCCACGACGGGCAATACGTGGGTCCGGTAGAACTCCGGGGTACAGCCGATGCCATAGCGGAGCTTCTGTACCAACTCGGCTTGGGTCGCCAGCAGGTCAGCCGCGGCGACCACTGGAATACCCTGGATTAACGGAGGATAGCGCGGGATGTCCAGGCGCGCAGGGACCGCTGTCGGCGTCACCGCAGGAGCGGCGGGCGCGGGTCGGGCGGGGTGGAGGAGACGGCGAATGATTTTGATCATGCCGTCTATGATGGTCGGCAGCACCGGGGCGGCGTGAGAGCTGAAGATTCGGTTTTTTGGGGGGAATGCGGGAGATACTTCCCTGGGTCTGGATTTCCCTTACACGACCGCCGCGGCATCCTGGGGATGCCGGGGCTGGCCGTCTTCCTTAGATCAGGGCGTTTCTGCGGGTGCTGAATCCACCGCTGGCGTAACTCCCCCGGGCCGCATTGTTGTTCAACCGGCGACCCACTGGAGCGCCGGGAGAACGGGCTAGCCCGCGCCGCGCGGTCTTTCCATGCCGGGCTAGACCCCCGCCGTCCAATCGTCCTGCCCCGCGTTCAGGGTTTCAAGCACCGCCCGCTCGGTTCTCACCGCCAGACGCAGTTGGGTCCGGGTCCCGGCGATCTGGCGCACGGCGCGGCGGATCGCCGCGAAGCGCGCCTCGGCGGCGGCAACGATCGGCCGCTGCCAGTTGCGGACCTTGCCCTGAAACGCGCTCATCGGATAGCGGTCGCCGTCGCCCTTCGGGATGTATTTCGTGAAACAGGCTTTGGCGCTGGCGCGATTGGCAAAGTTGTAGGTGCACCATTCGAGGGTGAAGGTGCCGGGCGTGGCCGGCGGGCTGGGTTGCTCCCGCACCCGTACCGTGATCAGCCCCCACTCGCTGCGACTCCGGCCTTTTCCCGCCACCCGCAATTGCGCCTCGAACAGTGCCTGCACCGTCAATGCCTCCGCGCGCAGGGCATGAGCATAATTTCATTTTCCTACAAGGCGTTACTGCTACTCTCTGATGACTCCTTTTCCCCTGTCAATTGCGGATGAACGTCATTTCCCTTACGAATGGGCGATGCGTCAGCGACACGATGTTGTCGAGCCTAATGGCGCCGGACCTGGCCCGTTCACCCCGCCGACATCCTACGCACCTGTTTCCCTTGCCGAGCGAGACAAGCAAAATCAGATGGTTAGCAATTATCTATCGTGGGTCATCTTTACCCGGGCCGGCTGGGAGCAGGCCCATTTACTCTTGTGCCGGCAACGGCTTCGGTCATGCCCGACATTCATCACCCACTCCACCCAGGCCACTTGCTGTCTCCCTGTTTCCCCTGATACCACCGACCGACTTAATTCATGCGCTTACCCGGTCCACCTGCGACACCATCTTTTCCCTGACCAATGCGCGTTTGGCGCGCTTCGCATGCGAACAGAGTCTATCCAAGCCCCGGCGGGGTTTCAACTGCAAGCGCGGAATCGGCGGGTCTCCCGCATTCCCCCCAAGAAAGCGAATCTTCAGCTCTCACGCTTGCTCCTGAAATAGGGCAATCTCTGAGTCACGGAAGCGACTCGGAGTCGACTTTCTGATGCGCATCGATCACCGGACCACATCGTTTGCGGTCCGGGTTCCCGATTCGGAATACGGGAGTCGACTTCCAGTCCACTTTTGACGACAACCTCGGGGTCTCAATGCCAACCGTAACGCCCTATGTCGCGTCCCCAAGTCTTGAGGTCGCCAGCGCTCCACTTGGTAACGATGCCCGCAGTGGCCGACGCCCTGTCGGGTCGGCGCCTCACCGTTCAACTGTCATGCTGCGCCACCGCCACGACTGGGCCTAACACCATGCGACGACTCTACCCACGCCCCGACGCGGCGGAGTACCTTGGCATGTCGGCCAAGTCCTTCGACGTGATGGTGGCCCCTTACGTCCCCTACGTGCTGGTCGGCAAGACCGGCAAGCGCTACGACGCGAAAGATCTGGACGCCTGGGTGGACGCGCAGACTAAGATAGGCCCCGCGGGTGTCGGCGCAGGGAGCGAGACATGCAAAAACCAAACGCGCCGCGCGGGCTCCGGCTCCGCGGCGAAATCTGGCACTTCGATCGGACGATCAAGGTCGGCCAGGACCACATCCAGCTTCGAGAATCTACTGGATGCCGCTCGGTCGCGGACGCACAGAGGGTGATGGAGCACCGCGTCCACGAAACGCGAGAGCTGCTGCTGAACGGTCCGGCAAAGGTCGTGCGGACCTACCGCGAAGCGGCGGCCGAGTACATCGCGGACCTGGAGAGCCGCGGGAAGGACAGTGCGCGTTCGCTACAGGACATACGGATGCTGGACGACATCCTTGGTGGACTGCCGGTGGGTCACGTCCATCAGGGAACGCTCAAGGGTTGGATCGCCTCGCAACGCGGAGTGCGCGCCTCAGGGACCATCGACCGGGCGTTGCGTACCGTGACGACGATCCTGACCTTTGCCGCCAGGGTGCTGCGCGATGGCGATACACCATGGCTGTCCGTTGTCCCCAGGCTCAGATCGCCGGACTGGGGGGGCGCGGCAACCGGTTCGCCTGACGTGGGAGCAGCAGGACCGCCTGGTTGCGGCGCTTCCGGCGCATCTGGTGGGACCGGTCCTGTTGGCGTTGTCGACCGGGGCGCGCCAGCACGAGATCACGACGCTGCGCTGGGATCAGCACCGCGTCGTCAGCGGCCTGCCGACGTGGTCTGCGTGGTGGATACCGCCGGAGGTTCGCAAGGCCAGCAGCAAGCGCAAGGCCAGCGCACAGCAGGGCCGGTTTCTGATCTGTAACCTCGCGGCCCGGTCGGTGATCGCCGCTGCGCTCGGGAAAAACCGGGATGTGGTCTTCCCGTCACCCAAGCGGGACGAGGCGATGTACCGGATCAATAACCACGGCTGGCGAGGGGCGTGTCACGAGGCAGGGTTGACGATGCGGGTGCATGATCTTCGGCACAGCTGCGGGGAACGGGCCGCGGATGCCGGAATCCCGTTGGACATGCGCCGGTCGCTGCTCGGTCACGAGCATCGGGATATAACCCTACATTACTCGTCGCCGGGGTTGGCGAGGTTGCTGGAGGAGGCGGAGCGGATCGTGAGACCCGTGCCGGTGCTGGAGGTGGTGAACCCCAAAGTCCGCGCGGTCGCCTGAGTTGGGTAGGAGAACACACCCAGACCACAGAAACACCGAGGGACGCTGCTTGGGTTGGCTAACCCTTTGAGTTTGGCGCGCCCGACAGGATTCGAACCTGTGACCCCAGCCTTCGGAGGGCTGTACTCTATCCATCTGAGCTACGGGCGCTTGGAAATCGTTCAAGCCGCGGGTCTGGGTGCCCGGGGCTGCGGGAGCGGCCAGTGCGGTCGGCTCCATTGGGCTACGAAGCATACATGGGCGGGGGCGGTGCGTCCATATGCAGCAGTTCCGAATTTGGGTGCCCGCAACCGGCATCGTGTCGGCGGCAGGGGCGATGGTGGATGCGCTACGCTTATCCACCCTACAAAACAGGCCCCGCTGTAGGGTGGATAGGGCGCGCCGCACGCTGTCAGGGACTGGGCACATCGCCCGGGCGCGCCGCATCCACCAGGGCGCTTGCGCGGTCGCGTCGCGGCTGAAGCCGCTCCCACAGCGTCGCTGCGCGACGTTCATGGTAAGCCTTGGACTCCGGGCGGACGCTAACCCAGGATGCCGCGCAGATTGGCCAGGTGCGCCAGGCCGCGGGCGCGGCCGGCGGCGGGGTCGGCCGCCCGCTGGTCGTCACGCTCCAGGGCACCCTCGGGCAGTTCGGCGAGGAAGCGGCTGGGCTCGGTCTGGATCATCTCGCCGAAGAGTTTGCGGCGCCGCGCATAGCTGAAGGTCAGGGCGCGCCGCGCCCGGGTGATGCCGACATAGGCCAGGCGGCGCTCCTCCTCGATGCTGTCCTCCTCAATGCTGGTGCGGTGGGGCAGGATCTCCTCCTCCATGCCGACCAGGAAGACCTGGGGGAACTCCAGCCCCTTGGCCGCGTGCAGGGTCATCAGGTGGACGCGGTCGCCGCCGGTCTCCTCGTCCTGGCGGTCGAGTACGTCCATCAGGGTCAGGTGGCTGACCATCTCGCCCAGGGTCTTGGCCTGGTGGTTACCCTTGTTCAGACTGCCGAGCCATTCGATCAGGTCGTGGACGTTGTCCATGCGCCGGTCGGCGACCGCCTGGCTCGAGGCGTTTTCGCGCAACCAGCCCGGGTAGTCGATGGCCTCGGCCAGGGCGCGCACGGCAGTGACCGGATCGGCCGCGGCGCGTTTGGCGAAGGTGCCCATCAGGTCGGTGAAGGCCTGGAGCCGCTCGCGTTGGCGCTCCGCCAGGTGCTCGCCCAGGCCCAGTTCCCCGCAGGCGGCGAGCAGGCCGACCCCGCGCCCGCGGGCATAGGTTGCGAGGTGTTCCAGGGTGGTGGGGCCGATCTCGCGGCGCGGGGTGTTGACCACCCGCAGGAAGGCGGCGTCGTCCTGCGGATTGGCGAGCAGCCGCAGATAGGCCATCAGGTCCTTGACCTCGGTGCGGGAGAAGTAGGAGGTCCCGCCGCTCAGGAAATAGGGGATGCTGTGCTCGCGCAGGGCCTTCTCGAAGGGGCGCGCCTGGTGGTTGCCGCGATAAAGGATGGCGATGTCGCCGAAGGGGACGCCGTCGGTGAACTTGCAGTGGAGGATTTCGGAGACGACGCGCTCAGCCTCGTGGGCCTCGTCGCGGCAGCTCAGGACACGCGGGGCCTCGCCGGGGCCGTGGTCGCACCACAGGCGCTTCTCGAAGACGTGGGGGTTGTGCTTGATCAGGTGGTTGGCGAGCGCGAGGATGCGCGCGCTGGAGCGGTAATTCTGCTCCAGGATGATGACTTTGAGCGGCGGGTAGTCGTCCTTGAGGCGGGCCAGGTTCTCGGGCCGGGCGCCGCGCCAGGCGTAGATGGACTGGTCGTCATCGCCCACCACGGTGAAGGCCCCGCGCGGGCCGGCGAGTTGGCGCACCAGTTCGTACTGGGCGCCGTTGGTGTCCTGATACTCGTCCACCAGCAGATAGCGGATGCGCCCCTGCCAGCGCTCCAGGACCTCCGGATGGGTGGCGAAGAGGCGCGCCGGACCCAGGATCAGCTCGTCGAAGTCGACCGCGTTGTAGGCGTGCAGGCTGCGCTCATAGTCGGCATAGAGCCCGGCGAGTTGGGCCTCGAAGGCGTCGTCCGCGGCCAGCACCAGGGCCTGCTCGGGCTCGATCAGGTCGTTCTTCCAGGCCGAGATCCGGTGCGCCACCGCGGCCGGGTTGAAGGCGTCCGCGTTGGGGATACCGCGCAGGTGCTCCTTGATCAGGGCCTCGCTGTCCTGGCCGTCCAGGAGCGAAAAGCCCGGGCGCAGGCCGGCGGTCAGGTGTTCCCGACGCAGGATGTCGAGCCCCAGGGTGTGGAAGGTGGAGACCCGCAACCCCCGGCTGTCGCGCCCGCGCAGTTCCTTGAGGGCGCGCTCGCGCATCTCGCGCGCCGCCTTGTTGGTGAAGGTGACGGCGCCGATGTGCCGGGGCGCAATGCCGCAGGCGCCGATCAGGTGGGCGATCTTGCGGGTGATGACCCGGGTCTTGCCGGAGCCGGCACCGGCCAGGACCAGCAGGGGGCCGGCGGTGTAGCGCACGGCCTCGGTTTGGTTAGGGTTGAGTCCGTTCATGGCACCGCGCAAGGGGGAGGGAGAGGGCTCGATTATCCGGGAAAGGGCGGCCGGGCGGAAGCGACCGGGGGCAGACCCGCGACACTCAGCCCCGGTTCGCCAGTTCCGCCTTGAGGCGCGCCAGCGCGTCCTCGGCCTGGGCGCGCGCCGCCTCGGCCGCCTCCCGGGCCGCGATGGCCTGCTGCATGCCTTGCTCGGCCACGGCCCGCGCCTGTGCCTCGGCGTGCGCCTGCGCCTGCGCCTCCTGCACGGCCGCCGCCGCCCGCTCCTCGGCCTCACGCCAGTCGGGCAGCACGAACGGCGCGTAGACGGGGTCGTGACGCATGGCCTCGGGGCTGGGCTGGGTCAGCAGGTCGCCCAGACGGAACCGGAACCCCGGCAGGACGCGGGAGCCGATCACCCCGGCTGCGGGCACGATGGGCACATAGACCCCGGCGGCCGTGCGGGCGTAGAAGACCTGACGCGCGGACTCGCGGTGCAGGATGTAATACTCAGACACGCCGCCGGCCTCGTACTCGGCCCGCTTGGTGACCGCGTCCCGCGCGATGCCGCGCCGATCCTTGTCCGAAAGGGCCTCGATACAGAGGTCGAAGACCCCGCGGTAAGAAGCGTCCAGCGGCTGGAGCGGCACCGGATTGCCGTCGCGCACGACGCCCAAGTCCGGCTTGCGGATGACGATGCCGGTCGGCAAGGCCAGCCGGAAGCCCATCTCCAGGGCCACCATCCGCGCGCCGGGCCGGGCGCGCAGGAAGTGCCGCAACAACTCGGTGAACCAGGCATAGACGAGAAAGGTCCCATAATCGGACACCGGCTTTTCCTCCAGGCGACCGTTGTTCCACTCGTAATGGATGTCCGACTCGAGGTAATAGTCGCGCCAGTACTCCTCCTCGGTCACCGCGCGGCCGTCTTGAGAGACCGGCTCGCCCGTGACCGGCACCGGCGGTGGCCGGTGCGCTCTGGCTGGGGCGCTGGTAGTCAAGGGCATCGATCGACCTCGCGACATCGGGTGGCGGGACTGGTCAAAGGTTAGCACTTTCCGGTCTGGTTGCATTGACGAGACAAGGCAATCGCATTACCTTCCGAGATCCGCTTGACGCCATCGGAGCGTACCATGGCCGCCTTGACCCTCGAAGCCGAATCGACCTTGACCGACCGCTATCAAACCACGGTCCCGGAGCCGGTGCGCCGTGCGCTGCATCTGGGCAAGCGCGACCGGATTCACTGCGACATCCGCCCCGACGGCGAGGTCGTGCTCACGCGCGCCGATCGCAGCAGCCGCGACGCCCCGGCGCTCGCCCCTTTCCTGGACCTGATTGCGCGCGACATCGCCGGCCGCCCGGAGGGTCTGCAACCGATCGACACCGCGCTGGTGCAGCGAATCGACTCGCTGGTCGGCGTGGTCGCTGTCGATCTCGAGGCCCCGCTGTCGCCGGATGACGAATGAGCGGGTGCGCGCCGCGAACCCCTCGCTGACCCTGGGGTCGGGAACCAGGGTGTAGAGTTCCTCGAACTGGTCCAGCACCAGCAGCAGCCGCTCGGCACCCTGGGTGAGCGCCGGGCGTATCGCATCCGCCAGTTCGACCTCACCACCGGCCAGGCCCCGGGCGCCGCAGCCCTCAACGCCACGCGCAACCCGGGAATCGTTCCCGACGGGGCGTGCTCCGACCGGCGTGGTCAGCCTGGGGAAATTTGCATTGGCATTAAGCCAGAGAAACGGCGCGCGGGAACGCGCCGTTTCTATCCGCAGCCGTTCGTACTACCATGGGGACCTACTACGCCCAAGGTGACGCCGAGCACTCGATGAAGTATTTTGCCGCCCCCGCCCTGCTGCTCCTGGCCTGCGCCCTCCCGGTGTCGGCCCAAGACGAGCCGCCGCCGGCCCCCGCCCCTGCCCCCGGGGCGGGCGGGTTCCTGGAGTCCCCGTCGGTGGCGCCCTCCCCGGTGACCGGGGAGCCGGTCGAGCCGGAGATCACCATCCGGGAGGGCGCGAATGAGACCGTCTATGAGTACCGGGTGCGCGGCCGGCTGTACATGACCAAGATCCAGCCCCGGATTGGTCCCGCCTATTTCATGATCGACACCAACGGGGACGGGACTCTGGACCAGCGCAGCACGGTGCCGATGGACCTCAACATCAACCAATGGCTGCTGTTTTCCTGGGATTGAGGCACGCGCGGGGGCCGCGTCCCGCACCCGGGGCGGGCCGACCGGGGCTTCCCCGGCGCTAGTCCGTGCAGTGCGCCGGCGCGGCAGCCGTCACGGCGTGGGCGCGCCCCCGGGCTGGCCGCGGGGACATCTGGGATTCCGCCCGGGACGTCCCGGGCTCAGGCTCCTGCGCCCATCCCTGGCCCAGTTCGGGCTGGGCCTCGCGGAACTTGACCCCGACCCCGGCGGGACTGCGGTGGACCACCACCGCCTCCAGCCGCCACTGCCTGCCCAGACACTCCATTTCCAGTTCCACCTGGGTGCCGACCGGCAGGGTCAGGTTGCGTACATCCAGGTACATCCCCTGATTCGTCAGGCTGCGCCCACGCGCCGCGAAAAATCGCCGGCCGTGGTACAGGATCTGCACCTTGATGTCGATCGGGTGTTTTGCACTGTATCGGTGCTCGGCCATCATGGTCCGGTCCTCCTTTGGTTTATCGAACTGCTTTATTATGTTAGGAACAATAGTTGATCGCGTGTTTGAATTCAAATGACCGTCTCGTTAAGGACCACCGGGGCCCGCGCCGACGACCATGACCCCGGCGCCCGCACCGGTCGGCGCTGGCCCTTTGCACCTGACGCACGCCGGGATCTGCTGGTTGGCAAGCCGTTGGGACAAAAAGAAACCCCGAAACTCCGGGGGGGTGGAGCTTCGGGGTAATTGCTTCCCCGGCTGGAATGGCCGGCGATAAGGGGGCCGCACGTGGGGGGAGGATCGGCGGCCCCGAGCAGCGGAGACTTGCTATGTCAGAGTCCTATCCTCGGATAAAGTTCCGCGGCGCGCTCGGGCCTACGGTCGGGATTCTTGCACCGTTGGTCGGGGCGACGGCGCCGGCCGAACCGGTCAGTGGGCCTGGTCCCAGTCCGCACCGCTGCCAATGTCCACCACCAGGGGGACCGCCAGTTCTGCTGCCCCCTCCATGTCCACCCGGATGCGCCCGCAGACGGCGTCCAGGGCCTCCTCGGCCACCTCGAAGACCAGTTCGTCGTGGACCTGCATGACCATGCGCACGGGCGGGCGCTCGTCCTCAATCCAGCGGTCGAGCCTGATCATGGCGCGTTTGATGATGTCGGCCGCCGTGCCCTGCATGGGGGCGTTGATGGCGGTACGTTCGGCCCCGGTGCGGCGCGCCTGGTTGCTGTGGCCGATGTCGGTGAGATAGAGACGGCGGCCGAACAGGGTCTCGACATAGCGGTCCGCGCGCGCCTGGACGCGGATGTGCTCCATGAAGGCGTGCACCCCGGGGTAGCGGTTGAAGTAGCGATCCACGTAAGCCTGGGCCGCCCCCCGCTCAATGCCGAGTTGCCGGGCCAGGCCGAAGGCGGACATGCCGTAGATGAGTCCGAAGTTGGTGGCCTTGGCCGAGCGGCGCTGCTCCGTGGTGACCGCCTCCGGGGCCAGCCCCAGGACCTCCGCGGCGGTCGCCCGGTGGATGTCCTGACCGCTCGCAAAGGCGGCGAGCAGGCGCTCGTCACCGGAGAGGTGGGCCATGATGCGCAGCTCGATCTGGGAGTAGTCGGCGGCCAGGATGCGGTGGCCGGGCGCGGCGACGAAGGCCTGGCGGATGCGCCGGCCATCCTCGGTGCGGATGGGGATGTTCTGCAGGTTGGGGTCGCTGGAGGAGAGGCGCCCGGTGGCGGCCACCGCCTGGTGATAGGAGGTGTGGACCCGCCCGGTGACCGGGTTGATCATCTTGGGGAGCTTGTCGGTGTAGGTGGAGCGCAGCTTGGACAGCCCGCGGTGCTCCAGGATCAGCCGCGGCAGCGCATGGCCCTCTTCGGCGAGTCGCTCCAGGACCTCCTCCGAGGTCGAAGGGGCGCCGGTGGGGGTCTTGACCAGCACCGGGAGCCCCAGTTCCTGGAAGAAGATCTCGCCGATCTGTTTGGGTGACCCCAGGTTGAAGGGGCGCCCGGCGGTCTCATAGGCCTGCTGCTCGAGGGCGTGGATGCGCCGGGCGAGTTCCCCACTCTGCACCGCCAGCAGTTCCGGGTCGATGCGCACGCCGGTGCGCTCCATGCGCGACAGGACCGGGACCAGCGGCACCTCCAGTTCCTGGTAGAGCGGCGCGAGCCGGCCGGTAGCCTGCAGGCGCGGCCACAGGGTCTGGTGCAGGCGCAGGGTGATATCGGCGTCCTCGGCCGCGTAGGGCCCGGCACTCTCCAGCGGGACCTGATCGAAGGTGAGTTGTTTGGCACCCTTGCCGGCGACGTCCTCGAAGTGGACCGTGTCATAGTCCAGGTACTTCTTGGCCAGGGAATCCATGTCGTGACGGGTGCCGGTGCTGTCGAGCACATAGCTCTCCAGCATGGTGTCGTGGGCGATGCCGCGCAGGATCACGCCGTGGCGGGCGAGCACGCTCATGTCGTACTTGAGGTTCTGGCCGACCTTGGCGCGACCCGGGTCCTCCAGGAGCGGCCTCAGGCGCTCGAGCACGTGAGCGCGGCTGAGTTGGTCGGGGGCGCCGGGGTAGCAGTGGGCGACCGGCACATAGGCAGCGCGGCCCGCCTCCACGGCGAAGGAGACCCCGACCAGGTCCGCGCTCATGTAGTCGAGCCCGGTGGTCTCGGTGTCGAAGGCGAAGAGGTCGGCGCGCGTGAGGCGCTCGACCCAGGTCTCCAAGGCCTCCGCGGTCAACACCAACTCGTACTCGGCGGCCGGGGCGGGCGTCGGGGCGGTCGTGGCCTCGGCCTCGGGCGTCGCGGCGTCACCGCTTGCATCGTTGGCAGCGTCCAGGGCGGCGAGCAGGCGCCGGGCCTCGAGACGCTGGTACCAGTCGCGCAGGAGCGCCGTATCCGGTAGCGTTGGGGCCAGATCGCTGGGTCCCAGGTCGAGCACCAGGTCCCGCTTGATGGTGGTCAGGCGGCGGGCGAGCGGAAGTCGGTCGAGCGCGGCGCGCAGGTTCTCCCCGACCTTGCCCTTGATCCGTCCGGCGTTGGCGACGACCCCGTCCAGGTCACCATACTCCGTGAGCCACTTGGCCGCGGTCTTCGCGCCGCACATGGGCACCCCGGGCACGTTGTCCGCTGCATCGCCCATCAGGCTCAGATAGTCGATGATGCGCTCCGGGGGGACCCCGAACTTGGCGATGACCCCATCGCGGTCGAGCAGGGTGTCGGTCATGGTGTTGACGAGCGTCACGTGCTCGTCCACGAGTTGCGCCATATCCTTGTCCGCGGTGGAGACCAGGGTCGCCAGCCCTTGGGCGGCGGCGTTGGTGGCCAGGGTACCGATCACATCGTCGGCCTCCACGCCCGGGATTACCAGGAGCTTCAGGCCCATGGCGCGGATGACCTCCTGCAGGGGTACGATCTGCGCCCGCAGGTCCTCGGGCATGGGCGGGCGATTGGCCTTGTAGGCCGGATAGATGGCATCGCGGAAGGTCGGGCCCGGGGCGTCGAAGACGACCCCGAGATAGTCCGGGCGATGCGCATCGATCAGCTTGCGCAGCATGGCGAGCACCCCGACCAGGGCGCCGGTCGGCTCGCCCTTGGAATTGGTCAGTTTGGGGAGCGCGTGGTAGGCGCGGAACAGATAGCCTGAACCATCGACCAGAATCAGGGGATACTTAGTGGCCATGGGCGGTCTCGCGGCGGGACAGGAGTCAAGGTACCGGGGGACGCAACGGTAGCACGGCGCAGCGCCGCCGCGTTGCGTACGGATCAGTCGGCAACGGCTGCCGCGGATGCCGCGGATGCGGCGATGCCGGCTGCCGACCCTTCGATCAGGAGCCGCACCGGGGCCAGTTCCCGGTAGAGGATCGCGAGCGGCGCGCGTGCACTCAGGGTCAGTATTCGGGTACCCGATGGATAGATCAGGTGGTAAGTCTGATAGAGGTGCAGGGGCCCGGGGCGCGCGAGCAGGTCGAGCACCTGGGCCAAGGGCGAGGGCGCCGTGCCGCCGAGCGGGATCCGGGTCGCGCCGATCTCGATCCCGTCGGGTCGCAGCAGTGCTGCGGGCGCGGCCAGGCCGGGCCGGTACAGGAACAGGGGATACAGCAGGCGCTTCAAGGCGGGATTCAGAATCAGCCCGACCTGATCCTCGCCGATCAGCCAGCGCATCCCCGCGGCGGCGTCCCCGAGTGGGCGGTGCTCCCCAAAGGCTTGCGCCCAGCCGCGAAAGAAGGCGGCGTAGCGTCGGATCATGCGCTCGGCGGTCACGGTCTCCCCCGGGGGTTGGCTGTCATTGTGAGAGTATGGGCCGAGACGAACACAATTTCCGCGACATCCGCCCGCGTAGAGAGACATTTTCCCCAGGTAAACTGCAATATCAGCCGACGACCTGCTGAATCCAGAACCAGGCGACACTCCCATCCGGGATTGCGGCCTAAGATCGTCACCAACCCCTCATCCCCGATCGAAGACTGGTTCCTGATGCGTGCGCCCTTTCTGTTACTGAGCTTGGCGGTCGTGATGGCGTTCGCCAGCGCCGCCGCAGCCCCCCCAGACCCTGCCCCCAAGGAGGCGGAGGGCCGGTCGGCGCCCGCGCAGCGGCCAGTACCCGCCGACGGGTTCTGGTCGGATGAGCCGCAACTCCTGATCACCGGTGCCGTCCTGGACACGGACACGCGGCGCCTGACCATCTCCGGCGAGAATTTCGGCGGCCACCGCCTGCCTACGGTCAAGCTCGATACGGCCGTCCTGACCTTGGCCAGCGCCAGCGACACCCATCTGGTCACCAACCCGCTGGCGGCGGACCTCACCGACAGCGGCACCCACCTGCTGACCGTGATCGCCGGCAATGACCGGACACGCTTCGATGTTTACAAATTGGTCATAGGCGCGCCGCCGGCCCCCGGCGACCCCGCCGCCGTCCGCTCGGGGGCCCCCGGCACCAATCAGATCCAGGTCATCGACCGTGGGGGCGACGTCGGCTGGTCAACCGCCACCGCCTTGGGCGCCGATGGCAACCCCCTGATCCTCTATCTCGACTACACCAATCGCGACCTGAAGCTCGCACGCTGTCGGGACCCGTCCTGCGCCACTGCCGTCGTCCTGGCCATGGACACCGAGGGCGACGTGGGGTGGTCCAACTCGCTGATCGTTGGACCCGACGGCCTGCCGCGAATGAGTTATTTCGACAACACCCGCAAGGACCTCAAGTTCATCCGGTGTGACGACCCTGAGTGCCGAACCTTCAAGCCTCGGGCGATCGATGCCGAGGGCCAAGTCGGACAGCATACGTCACTCATGCTTGGGCGTGACGGGCTGCCGGTCATCAGTTATTACGACAAGACCAGGGGGGACCTGAAGGTCGCCCATTGTCTCGACCCGGACTGTGCCGAGGTCGAGCGCAACACCGTGGACAGTGCGGGCAATGTCGGCTGGTACACCAGCATCGCGCTCGGCGCCGATGGTCATCCGGTCATCAGCTACTTCGACGTGACGCGCCGCGACCTCAAGGTCGCCCAGTGTGCCAACGTGTCCTGCTCCTCCGCCCGGGTGACGGCGGTGGACATGGGCGGCGTCGGTCTGGGGACTGATATCGTGGTCCCCGACGACGGTCTGCCGATCATCGCCTATTGGGACTTCTTCAACGACAACCTCAAGCTCGCCCGCTGTGCCGTGGCCGACTGCACCAAGGCGGCACTCGAGGTGCTCGACGGCAATGGCTCGGTCGGCTCCAACGCGGCCATGACGCTGGGCGCCGACGGCCATCCGATCATCAGCTATCACGACCACACCAACAGCAATCTGAAGATCGCCCGGTGCAGCGACCGCGCCTGCACCAGTGTACGGATCACCGCGCCCGACACCAACGGCTCCGTGGGCTGGCATACCAGCATCGCACTCGGCGCCGACGGACGGCCCATCGTCAGCTATTACGATGAGACCAATGGGGATCTGAAATTCCTGCACTGCGGCGACCCCTCGTGCAGTTTGGTTGAGTAGAATGCGCGGGTGATCGGCGCACGCTCACCGTGCGACCGCCGCGCCCCACTCCTACGCGATGTGCGCCGGATATGACCATCAGAACCCGCAGGTGCCTCCCCTTCTACCACCCCACGCGCGTCGTGTTCGTCGACGACGACCGCGCCTTCCTGAATCTGCTGCCGTTGCGCCTGGGTGGCGGGATCCCCTTCCTACGGTTCGAGTCCCCCCGTGAACTCCTGGCGGAGATCAAGAGCGGCCGGCTGCAAGCCGCGCTGGACTTGGACTGTTGGGACTCCTACCCGGCGGAGGGCGACCGCGAGGGGCTCGAACAGGTGGTCTCTTTCGACACATCCATGATCTATATGCGGGTTTTCAACCGTTCACGCTTTGGCCTGGTGAGCGTCGTGGTCATCGACTACCAGATGCCGGAGATGTCCGGGCTCGACCTCTGCCGCCAACTCGCCCATTTCCCCTGCAAACGCATCCTGCTGACCGGGCAGGCGGATGAGGCCCTGGCCGTCCATGCCTTCAACGAGGGGTTGATCGACATGTACCTGCCCAAGCTCCACCCGCGCCTGGACACCGAGCTCAACCTGGCGATCCAGCGCTTCCAGTTCCGCTTTCTCGAACTGGGGACCGAGCTGATCACCAAGGTACTCAATGCCGCCGACCCCGTGATCTGGGGGGATGACGCCTTTGCCCGGTTCTTCAACCAAGTCTGCGCGGACCGGGGCATCGTCGAATATTACGCCGTGAGTCGGCCCCACGGCTACCTCCTGGTCAACGCCCGCGGCCAGGCAGAACTGATGCTGTTCTACGACGACGCCGAGATCGACGCCCAGTACGCGTCAGCCACCGCCTCGCGCGCCCCGGAAGGCGTCGCCGCGCAGCTCCAGAGCCGCCGCAGCGCCCTGTATTTCCCGCACGATGACGCCGAATGGGTGCTGGCCGAGGCCCAATGGTGGGAGGCCTGCGTCGCCTTGCACCCCTTCCCCGGCCGCGACGACCGCTACTACGCCCTGGTCGGCGATCCCCGGCCCTTCATGGTCAATCCCGACACCATCCTGGGCCTGGAGCGCTATCTGGATTACACCGCCTGAGCGGCGCAGGCACTCTGGATCCTGGCTTTGAGGACATCGACGTGTTCTTGCTCGAGCTGGGTGGGGCGGGTCGGCTGAAATGACTCGAACGCGGTGCCGGGATGGGAGACTGAATCGGCATAGATGACGATTTTCAGCGCCCCGCCGGCCGACTGGGGCAGGAAAACAATCGAGAGACGCTCTTCGACCTTGAGCTCAGGACGCGGGCGGCCGGCAATGATCTGGTAGTCGCTGCGCGACTTGATCGCGTAGTCGCGCGCAATGATCGCGTTCGCAACCAGATTGCGGACGCAGGCACCCCTGACGCCGACCACCGTGATGGTGAGATTACCGGATGGCGTATTCGGGCCGGGGTGTGCCGCACAGGCACCCAGGAGCGCCGCGCAGACAATGCTCAGCAGGCGGTGCATGACCGGACCGCCCTCAGGCCGCGAGGCCCAGGTCCGCCCACAGACGCAGCGTCGGGCCGGACTGGTTCATGGTGTAGAAGTGCAGTCCGGGCGCGCCGCCGTCGAGCAGGTTGCGGCACAGGCGCAGGACCACCTCGTGTCCGAAGGCGCGCAGGGCCTCCAGGTCGTCCCCGTACCCCTCCAGCCGGCGCCGCGCCCAGCGCGGGATCTCGGCCCCGCAGGCGTCGGAAAAACGGGCCAACTGGGTGTAGTTGGTGATGGGCATGATGCCGGGGACGATCGGGACCTCGACCCCCTGGGCGCGGGCCGCCTCGACAAAGCCGAAATAGGCATCGGCATTGTAGAAATACTGGGTGATGGCGGAGTCGGCCCCTGCCTGCACCTTGCGCTTGAAGTTCTCCAGGTCGCGCGCCGGATTGGCTGCCTGGGGGTGGTATTCGGGATAGGCGGCCACCTCGATATGGAAGTGGGCACCGTGTTCGGCGCGGATGAAGGTGACCAGTTCATTGGCGTAGCGGAAGGCCCCGGCGGAGCCGGTCCCGGTACCCGATGGCAGGTCCCCGCGCAGGGCGACGATGCGGTGGATGCCCTGGGCACGATAGCCGTCGAGCAGGCCGCGGACCTCCTCCGGGTTGGAGCCGATACACGCGAGGTGCGGCGCGGTCTCAAGGTCCTGGGCGCGCAGCCAGGCGACGGTCTCGAAGGTCCCCTCGCGGGTGGAGCCGCCGGCCCCATAGGTGACTGAGAAATACTCGGGCCCGACGGCCGCGAGTTCGGCGATGACCGTCTTGAGCTTGGCGCTCCCCTCCGGGGTCTTGGGGGGGAAGAGCTCGAAGCTGAAGCTGGGTCGGTGGTGATCGGTGGCGTTCATGCTGGCGCGGCCCTGGGCTGGAGTGTTGCGCCCTTGAGGGGCTGTGGAGATACAGGTCGGTACTCCCGAGCGCAAAGGCCCGGACCGTCGGACAGGGGGCGCGGTCGTAGGGTGCGCCGTGCGCACCCGCCATACCCACGCCGTTGCGTTTACCGTGAAAGTCAGGTCGGGCTCATCCTTGGTGGCCAGGTCCCGCCGCGATGCGACCACGTAGGGGCGGGTTTCAAACCCGCCCCTACGGCGGCCCTTTCATGGGTCGGGGTGTCCAAGACAGTACATGGTCGTTAGCCTGGAATCGGCAATTGCTCACGCAAAGACGCAAAGACGCAAAGAACACGAAGAAAAATAGAACACTGCAAGCGATGATCCCGTCACCCGGCAGTTGAACCGCGCAAGAGAGATGTCGTATCAAAAAACTTTGCGTCTTTGCGTCTTTGCGTGAAACCAATGCTTCTTCCAGGTTCAACCGCGGCCCGTAGGGTGCGCACGGCACACCCTACGGGCACCCCTGCCCGATGGTCCTAGTACCGGTAATGATCGGGCTTATAGGGCCCGTCCACCGACACGCCGATATAGTCCGCCTGAGTCTGCGTCAGGGTGGTGAGATGGGCGCCGATCTTGCCGATGTGCAGGCGCGCGACCTCTTCATCCAGGCTTTTGGGCAGGATATAGACTCCGACCGGATACTTGGCCGGATCACCGTAGAGCTCGATCTGGGCCAGCACCTGGTTGGTGAAGCTCGCCGACATGACGAAGCTCGGGTGGCCGGTGGCGCAGCCCAGGTTCACCAGCCGCCCCTGGGCCAGCAGGATGATCCGCTTGCCATCCGGGAAGATGACATGGTCCACCTGGGGCTTGATCTCTTCCCACCGGTACTTGCTGATGCCGGCAACATCGATCTCATTGTCGAAGTGACCGATGTTGCAGACGATCGCCTGGTCCTTCATGGCGGCCATGTGGTCGTGGGTGATGATCCGCAGGTTACCGGTGGCGGTGACGAAGATGTCCGCGAGCGGGGCGGCCTCTTCCATGGTCACGACGCGGAAGCCCTCCATCGCCGCCTGCAGGGCGCAGATCGGATCGATCTCTGAGACCCAGACGGTGGCGCCCAGGCCGCGCAGCGACTGGGCGCAGCCCTTGCCCACGTCGCCATAGCCGCAGACCATGCCGATCTTGCCGGCGATCATGACGTCGGTGGCGCGCTTGATGCCGTCCACCAGTGACTCGCGGCAGCCGTAGAGATTGTCGAACTTGGACTTGGTGACCGAGTCGTTCACATTCATGCCGGAGAAGAGCAGGGTCCCGGCACGGGCCATCTCATAGAGACGGTGCACGCCGGTGGTGGTCTCCTCGGTGACGCCCCGGATACCCGCCGCGGCCTTGTGCCAATGCTGGGGATCGCGCTCGAAGGTGCGGGCCAGGAGCCCCAGGATGGCGGTCCATTCCTCATTGTCGTCCGCCGTGGGGGCGGGGACAGCGCCAGCCTTCTCATACTCGACGCCCTTGTGGACCAGGAGTGTGGCGTCGCCGCCGTCGTCCAGGATCATGTTGGGGCCGGCACTGTCGGGCCAGTTCAGGGCCTGCTCGGTGCACCACCAGTATTCTTCAAGCGTCTCGCCCTTCCAGGCGTAGACCGGGATGCCCGCGGCGGCGATGGCGGCGGCGGCGTGGTCCTGGGTGGAGAAGATGTTGCAGGAGGCCCAGCGGACCTGGGCACCGAGTTCGACCAGGGTCTCGATCAGGACCGCGGTCTGGATGGTCATGTGCAGGCTGCCGGTGACCCGGGCGCCGGCCAGCGGCTTGGTCGGGCCGAACTTCTTGCGCAGGGCCATCAGGCCCGGCATCTCGGTCTCGGCGATACGCATTTCCTTTCGCCCCCAGGCGGCCAGGGACATGTCGGCGACCTTGTAATCGGTGAACTCACTCATGGGTTTAGCTCCGGAGTTAAACGTGAGTGAGCGCCGTTGTGAGGTCGACCCGGCCGCCGAGCCTGGCCTGGAGCGCCCCAGCGGGGGCCTCCAGGTCGCAACGCTCCTCGGTAGCGAGGTTTGGTGAATTTGATCGCGTAACAATGGACGCGAGAGGCCGGGGGTAAAACCCCGCCCAACGAATTAGGAGCGATTCACAAATAAGTTAAACAAGCAAATTAGAGAGTGCCTTGAGCGCCATTTTCGTTGTCGTTGTCGAGATTTTCGTCGCGCCCCGAATTCTCTCACACCCCAAATTGCCTCGCTTCTTCGATTACGATTACGACAACGACAACGACAACGACAACGACAACGACAACGAGTCCGCGAACGACGCGAACGAAGTTTCCTTCGCGTTTTTCGCGGACGGATTTCCGAACTTAGATACCCGCCGCCGCGCGCAGGGCCTCGGCCTTGTCGGTGTGCTCCCAGGTGAAGCCCGGCTCGCTGCGCCCGAAGTGGCCGTAGGCGGCGGTGGTGCGGTACTTGATCAAGTCCTTGTTGCCCAGGTTCAACATGCGGATGATCCCGTACGGGCGCAAGTCGAAGTGCTCGCGGATCAGCTCGATGATCCGGTGCTCGCTGACATTGGCGGTGCCGAAGGTGTCGATGGACACGGAGGTCGGCTCGGCCACCCCGATCGCGTAGGAGATCTGGATCTCCAGCTTGTCCGCGAGGCCCGCGGCGACGATGTTCTTGGCCACATAGCGCCCGGCATAGGCGGCGGAGCGGTCCACCTTGGACGGGTCCTTGCCGGAGAAGGCACCGCCGCCGTGACGGGCCATGCCGCCGTAGGTGTCGACGATGATCTTGCGCCCGGTCAGCCCGCAGTCACCCACGGGGCCGCCGATCACGAACTTGCCGGTGGGGTTGATGTGGTAGCGGGTGTCGGCCTTGAGCCAGCCGGTCTCCGTGAGCACGGGCTTGATGATCTCCTCCATCACCGCCTCTTGGAGGGTGACCAGACTCACGTCCGGGCTGTGCTGGGTGGAGAGCACCACGGCCTGGATCGCCACCGGCTTGCCGTCCTCGTAGCGGAAGGTGATCTGGGACTTGGCGTCCGGGCGCAGCCAGGGCAGGGTCCCGTTCTTGCGCACCTCCGCCTGGCGCTTGCATAAGCGGTGGGCATAGTCGATCGGGGCCGGCATCAGGAGATCCGTCTCGTTGGTGGCATAGCCGAACATCAGCCCCTGGTCGCCGGCACCCTGGGCCTCTTCGGTCTCCCGGTTTACACCCATATCGATGTCGCGGGACTGCTCGCCCAAGGCCACCAGCACGCCGCAGGTGTGGCCGTCAAAACCGACCTCGGAGTTGTCGTAGCCGATCTCGTTGACGACCTGACGCACGACCCGCTCGTAGTCGATCTTCAGGTCCGCGTCGGTCAGGGTGATCTCCCCCGCCAGCATGACAAAACCGGTCTTCACCAGGGTCTCGCAGGCCACCCGCGCCTTGGCGTGGTTGGGGTCACGACGGTAGATCTCGTCCAACACCGCGTCGGAAATCTGGTCCGCCATCTTGTCCGGATGGCCTTCGGAAACTGACTCGGAGGTGAAGATGTAGTCTTTGCTCATGGCCTTCTTGAACGCGATCGGGGCAGTGGTCGGGAGGGAAAGCCGATAAGCATAGCGGCTTTGGACGCCAAAAACGAGCCCCGGGGCTGGACCGGCCGCCGCTCGGGCACGCCCGGGCGTGAACCCTATTACGAGGGATTTGGATTCCCGACCGAAACGGTTACCATGGGAGCCGTAACATCCGCAAGACCCCGGAGGGCGACTTATGGCGTCAGTGCAACCCCCAGTCTGCGACTTCGGCGCCCCGGCGCCGGACTTCGCGCTCCCCGGCGTGGCCGGCCGGGTCTGGACCCGGGACGACTGCCGGGGGGCCAACGGCCTCCTGGTCATGTTCATCTGCAACCATTGCCCCTATGTCAAGGCGGTGCGCGAACGCATCCTGCGTGACGTGAACGACCTGACGGCGCTCGGCATCGGCTGCGTCGGGATCATGTCCAACGATCCGGCCGACTACGCCGAGGACTCGTTCGAGAACATGCGCCTGGTGGCGGCCGAGTTCGGCTACCCCTTCCCCTACCTGTTCGACGAGACGCAGGAGGTTGCGCGCGCCTACGGCGCCGTGTGCACGCCCGATTTCTTCGGCTACAACGCCGCGCTCGAGCTCCAGTACCGCGGCCGGCTGGACGAGAGCCGCCGGGAGGCGGCGGCGCCGGACGTACGCCGCGACCTGTTCGAGGCGATGCGCGGCGTGGCACAGACCGGGCGCGGACCCGCCGCGCAGACGCCGAGCATGGGCTGTTCGATCAAGTGGCGGGCGGGCTGATCGGCGCCGCCGGGGCGGACCGGTGCGGCGCCGCCGGGTCCGCCCCGGGTTAATTCTCAGTATCCGGAATTGACAAGCCTCTCGCTTTGCGGGCATAAGCTCGCTTTGATTTTCGGGGGACGTGCCCGGAATCCGGCCGGGCGAGCGAGGCCCCGGGGTGCAGACAGGCGCGCGGACCCTGACCAGGTCCGCTGAAGCCGCCGTGGATGAGCCATCCACCAGCGCCCCGGCCACCTCGCCACCGCGCACGCAGTACCGCCGCCCGGTCCCTGACCGGCTCGCGGTGGATAGCGCAACACACTGGTCTTAATAATATTCAGGAGGGGCCATGTCCTCACGCAGAGAACTTGCCAACGCGATCCGTGCGCTCAGCATGGATGCAGTCCAGAAGGCCAACTCAGGCCACCCCGGCGCACCCATGGGCATGGCCGACATCGCCGAGGTCCTGTGGAACGACTTCATGAAGCACAACCCGGGCAACCCCCACTGGGCTGACCGGGACCGCTTCGTGCTCTCCAACGGGCACGGCTCCATGCTGATCTACTCGCTCCTGCACCTGAGCGGGTACGACCTCGGGATCGAGGACCTCAAGCAGTTCCGTCAACTGCACTCCCGCACCCCGGGCCACCCGGAGTACGGCTACGCCCCCGGCGTAGAGACCACCACTGGGCCCCTGGGTCAGGGCATCACCAATGCGGTGGGCATGGCCCTGTCCGAGAAGATCCTGGCCGCCCAGTTCAACCAGCCGGGCCACACCATCGTCGACCACCACACCTATGTGTTCCTGGGTGACGGCTGCCTGATGGAAGGTATCTCGCACGAGGCCTGCTCGCTCGCCGGGGCCCTGGGCCTGGGCAAGCTGATCGCCTTCTACGACGACAACAACATCTCCATCGACGGCGAGGTGCGCGGGCACGGCAACACCCCGGGCTGGTTCCTGGACAACACCCCCAAGCGCTTCGAGGCCTACGGCTGGCACGTCATCCCCAAGGCGGATGGGCACAACGCCGAGGCGGTCAAGGCGGCCATCGAGGAGGCCCGTGCGGTCGAGGACCGGCCCTCGCTCATCTGCTGTCAGACCATCATCGGCTTCGGCTCCCCCAACAAGCAGGGCAAGGAGGAGTGCCACGGCGCGGCCCTGGGTGCGGATGAGATCGCCCTGACCCGCGAAAACCTGGGCTGGCCCTACGCCCCCTTCGAGATCCCGGCCGATATCTATGCCGGCTGGTCCGCCAAGGAGACCGGCGCCCGCGCCGAGGCGACCTGGACCGAGCGCTTCGCCGCCTATGCGGCCGCTTATCCCAAGGAGGCCGCCGAGTTCACGCGCCGCATGAGCGGCAAGCTGCCGGCCGACTGGTCCGCGTCCGCCGACGCCTTCGTCGCCTCCGTGGTCGCCAAGGCCGAGACCATCGCCTCCCGCAAGGCGTCCCAGAACGCCCTGAACGGCTTCGGCCCGCTGTTGCCGGAACTGCTGGGCGGTTCCGCGGACTTGGCCGGCTCCAACCTGACGCTCTGGAAGGGGTGCAAGGGGGTCGGCAAGGTCGAGTCGGACGGCAACTACATCTACTACGGCGTGCGCGAGTTCGGCATGTCCGCCATCATGAACGGCATCGCCCTGCACGGGGGCTTCGTCCCTTACGGCGCGACCTTCCTGATGTTCTCCGAGTACGCCCGCAATGCCCTGCGCATGGCGTCCCTGATGAAGATCCGCACCATCTTCGTTTACACTCACGATTCCGTGGGCTTAGGTGAGGACGGCCCCACCCACCAGCCGGTGGAGCAGATCCCGACGCTGCGCATGATCCCCAACATGAGCGTCTGGCGCCCCTGTGACGCGGTGGAGTCGGCCGTGGCCTGGAAGCTCGCCATCGAGCGTGAGCACGGCCCCTCCTGCCTGATCTTCTCGCGCCAGAACTTGGCCCACATGGCCCGGACCCCGGAGCAACTCACCGCCATCGAGCGCGGCGGCTATGTGCTGCGCGAGTGCGCCGGCACCCCGGACGCCATCATCATCGCCACCGGCTCCGAGGTGGAACTGGCGATGAAGGCGGCCGAGGCCCTGACCGACAAGGCGGTGCGGGTGGTCTCCATGCCCTCCACCGACACCTTCGACGCCCAGGACGCGGCCTACCGGGAATCCGTCCTGCCCCGCGCCGTGACCGCCCGGGTGGCCGTCGAGGCCGCCGTCACCGCCGGCTGGTGGAAGTACGTGGGGAGCAACGGCGCGGTGGTCGGCATCGACCGCTTCGGCGAGTCCGCCCCGGCCGGGGCCCTCTTCAAGGAGTTCGGCTTCACCGTCGAGCACGTGGTCGCCACGGTGAAGGGCGTCCTTTGACGGTCGCAACCCAAGAAGAGAATTAGTCCGCGAATAACGCGAATGAACGCGAAGGGGAATAAAGACGTGGCCACCAGCCGCTTCGATCTTGCTTCGCGTGCCATCCGTCTTTCGCAGATCAAGTGCAGAAACCTAAACAAAGCGCGCGGGGCCGCACGGTCCCCGCCAACGACTTCACCCTCGCGCCCCGCGCGCTAAGGCACAGTTTTTACCACTCCACAGGAGAGACCGCATGACAATCAAAGTTGGTATCAACGGCTTCGGCCGCATCGGGCGCATGGTCTTCCGGGCCATTTCCAAGGACTTCCCCGGCATCGAGGTGGTCGGCATCAACGACCTGCTGGACCCCGACTACCTGGCCTACATGCTCAAGTACGACTCGGTCCACGGTAACTTCCCCGGCGACATCGCCGTCGAAGGCACCACCATGATCGTCAACGGCAAGTCCATCCGCCTCACCGCGGAGAAGGACCCCGCCAACCTGAAGTGGAACGAGGTCGGTGCCGAACTCGTCATCGAATCGACCGGCTTCTTCCTGACCGAAGAGTCCTGCCAGAAGCACATCGCCGCCGGCGCCAAGAAGGTGGTGCAGTCCGCCCCCTCCAAGGACAGCACCCCGATGTTCGTCTACGGGGTCAACCACAAGACCTACGCCGGTCAGGCCATCATCTCCGGTGCCTCCTGTACCACCAACTGCCTGGCCCCGGTGGCCAAGGTCCTGCATGACAACTGGGGGATCAAGCGCGGCCTGATGACCACGGTCCATGCCGCCACCGCCACCCAGAAGACCGTCGACGGCCCCTCCAGCAAGGACTGGCGCGGCGGGCGCGGCATCCTGGAGAACATCATCCCCTCCTCCACCGGTGCGGCCAAGGCCGTCGGCGTGGTGCTGCCGGAACTCAACGGCAAGCTGACCGGGATGGCCCTGCGGGTCCCGACCTCCGACGTCTCGGTCGTCGACCTCACCGTCGAACTGGTCAAGGGCGCCTCCTACAAGGAGATCTGCGCCGCCATGAAGGCCGCCTCCGAGTCCGGCGACCTCAAGGGCGTGCTCGGCTACACCGAGGACAAGGTGGTCTCCACCGATTTCCGCGGCTGCCCCACCCCGTCGATCTTCGATGTCGGGGCCGGCATCGCGCTCGACCCGACCTTCGTCAAGGTCGTCTCCTGGTATGACAACGAGTACGGTTATACCTGCAACATGCTGCGCTTAGTCGAGCACGTCGCGAAATAAAGTGGTCAGTGGCCAGTGGTCAGTAGTCAGTGGGTCGGTCCCACTAGCCACTGGCCACTAGCCACTAGCCACATCCTCAAGAGTCCTCCGGAAAGCCCCGCGGTTTTCCCGACGGCTCTATTAACCACGCACGAGAGGGTTGCCCCATGTCCTTCATCAAGCTCACGGATCTCGACCTCGCCGGCAAGCGGGTGTTGATCCGTTCCGACCTCAACGTCCCGGTCAAGAACGGCAAGGTCACCTCGGATGCCCGTATCAGCGCCTCCATGCCCACCTTCGAGCACTGCATCAAGGCCGGTGCCCGGGTCATGGTCATGTCCCACCTGGGGCGGCCCGAGGAGGGCGTCTTCTCCGAGGCGGACTCACTCAAGCCGGTCGCCGAGGACCTGGCCGTCAAGCTCGGCCGGCCGGTGCGCCTGATCCGTGACTATTTCGAGAACACCCCGGTCATCGCCGACGGCGAATTGGTCCTGCTCGACAACGTCCGCTTCAACAAGGGCGAGGGCAAGGACAACGAGGAACTGGCCAAGAAGTACGCGGCCCTTTGCGATGTGTTCGTGATGGACGCCTTCGGCACCGCCCACCGCGCCCAGGCCTCCACCCACGGGGTCGGCAAGTTCGCCCCTACTGCCTGCGCCGGTCTGCTGCTGGCCGAAGAACTGGACGCCCTGAAGAAGGCCCTGGCCAACCCGGCGCGGCCTATGGTCGCGATCGTCGGCGGCTCCAAGGTCTCCACCAAGCTGACGGTGCTCGAGGCCCTGTCCGAGAAGGTGGACCAGCTCGTGGTCGGCGGCGGCATCGCCAACACCTTCCTGGCGGCCACCGGTCACAACGTCGGCAAGTCGCTGTGCGAACATGATCTGATCCCCACGGCGAAGGCCCTGATCGAGAAGATGACCGCGCGTGGCGCGACCATCCCGATTGCGCTCGACGTGGTGACCGGCAAGCAGTTCGCGGAGACCGAGCCGGCCGTGACCAAGGACGCGAACGACGTGACCGACGACGACATGATCTTCGATATCGGCCCCAAGTCCGCCCAGGAACTGGCCGACATCATCAGCAAGGCCGGCACCATCGTCTGGAACGGCCCCGTCGGCGTCTTCGAGTTCGACCAGTTCGGCGGCGGCACCAAAACCGTCGCCATGGCGATTGCCAACGCCGCTGGCTTCAGCCTGGCGGGCGGCGGCGACACCATCGCGGCCATCCAGAAGTACGGCATTTACGACAAGGTCTCCTACATCTCCACGGCGGGCGGGGCCTTCCTGGAGTACCTGGAGGGCAAGACCCTGCCGGCGGTCGCGATGCTCGAAGCCCGCGCGAAGGGCTGAGCGAAGAAGCCGTCAGGGGTCAGCCCTCAGCCGTCGGTAAGAGGGCGCTGCGCCCTTCCCCTGGCTGATAGCTGATAGCTGATAGCCGAGAGCTAACCAATGCCCAGACGTACCAAGATCGTCGCGACCCTAGGCCCCGCCACGGACTCCCCGGCGGTGATGGATGCCATCATCGCCGCGGGTGTCGATGTGGTGCGTCTGAACCTCTCCCATGACACCCACGAGCGTCACCGCGAGCGGGTGCGTCTGGTACGTGAGCGCGCCGCGGCCGCCGGCCGGGAGATCGCCATCCTGCTGGACCTGCAGGGTCCCAAGATCCGCATCGGGCGCTTCACCGATGGCGCCATCACCCTGACCAACGGCGACCCCTTCGCCATCGACGCCGCCTGCCCCCTGATGGACGGCGACTGGACCCAGGTCGGCACCACCTACCCGGAACTGGCGGCCGACGTGCGTGCGGGTGACATCCTGCTGCTCGACGACGGGGCCATCGAACTGCTGGCCGACCTTGTGACCGACGGGCGCATCGACTGCACGGTCGTCGTCGGCGGCAAGCTCTCCAACAACAAGGGCATCAACAAGAAGGGCGGCGGACTCTCGGCCCCGGCCCTGACGGAGAAGGACAAGGAAGACATCCAACTCGCCGCGGAGCTGCAGACGGACTATCTCGCCGTCTCCTTCGTGCGCAGTGCCGCGGATGTCGAACTGGCCCGGGAACTGCTGCGCGCGGCCGGCGGCCGGGGCGGCATCGTCGCCAAGATCGAGCGGGCGGAGGCCCTGAACGCGGTCGATGAGATCATCGAGGCATCGGACGTGATCATGGTCGCCCGCGGCGACCTGGGTGTGGAGATCGGCGACGCCAAGCTCCCGGCGGTGCAAAAGCACCTGATCCATCGCGCGCGGGAGCTCAACCGGGTGGTCATCACCGCCACCCAGATGATGCAGTCCATGATCGATAACCCGATCCCGACCCGGGCCGAGGTGTTCGACGTGGCCAACGCCGTGCTCGACGGCACCGATGCCGTCATGCTCTCCGCCGAGTCCTCGGTCGGGCGCTTCCCGGCCCAGGTGGTGGAGGCGCTCGACCGCATCTGCACCGAGGCTGAGCGGCAGGTCACGCGCTCCGGGCACCGCATCGACTCGGTCTTCGGGCGGGTCGACGAGGCCATCGCCATGGCCTCCATGTATACCGCCAATCACCTGGGGGTGAAGGCCATCGCCGCCCTCACCAAGACCGGCTCCACGGTTCGCTGGATGTCCCGTATCAGCTCCGGCATCCCTATCTATGCAATGGCAGGCGCGCCCGAGACGCGCCGTAAGATGGCGATTTTCCGTGGGGTCTACCCGGTACAGTTCGACGCGTCGAGCAAGAACGTCCACGAGGTCAACATGGAGGTGGTCGAAGACCTCAAGCGCAGCGGCACCGTGCAGGACGGTGATCTGATCATCATCACCAAGGGAGATCGCTCCGGTGTCGAAGGACAGACCAACATCATGAAGATCATGCGCGTCGGCGAACATAAGCTCTTGGTGCACGACTAGGGCGTGACCTGAAGAACAGCGCACGCCAACCCATCAACCACCACCACGAACCCTGATCACACAACGAGGAGAACCCCATGGCCTTGATTTCAATGCGTCAACTGCTGGACCACGCCGCCGAGCACGGCTACGGCGTCCCGGCCTTCAACGTCAATAACTTAGAGCAGATGCGCGCCATGATGCAGGCCGCCCACGAGACCGATTCCCCGGTCATCGTGCAGGCCAGCGCCGGTGCCCGCAAGTATGCCGGCGCCCCCTTCCTGC
>Ga0247840_10000575_pt1 | contig 75616 bp, 69 predicted proteins | sample LaCruzMarch2015__FD_192404 | JGI IMG/M metagenome (GOLD analysis project Ga0247840, IMG submission 192404) | Freshwater microbial communities from meromictic Lake La Cruz, Castile-La Mancha, Spain - LaCruzMarch2015_17m | ecosystem: Environmental > Aquatic > Freshwater > Lake | place: Spain... | reverse complement strand
TATTAAGAGGTGTATTCCTTGTTAAAACAGTTATCTATTGAAGATGTTATAGGCATAGTATTAAAAAAGTGGTGGATTGTAGTAATAAGTTTTATTCTGTGTGGAGTGTTAGCATATACCTATACGGAATTTTTTATTTCGCCTGTCTATGTGTCAAAAGGAACATTATATGTTAACAACAAAAGCATCCCCGGCACAAACCCGAATGATATTAGTAATCTAAACGCATCGGACCTTTCTGTTGCATTAAAATTGGTTGATACATATACTGTTATATTGAAAAGTGACAGGTTTATGAGGATTGTATCTGAGAAGGTAGATTTACCTTATACGTATGATCAAATAAAACGTATGGTTAGCTTAAAAGGTGTTAATGAAACAGAGGTTTTAGAGGTAAGCGTTACGGCTGGAAACCCAGAACACGTAACAGCAATTGCACAGGCATTATTGGAGAATTCAAAAGCTGAGATAATGAGGGTTGTTGAAGCAGGCTCTGTTAAAATTATTGATGATGCAAGTGTCCCAATTTCACCAAGTGCACCAAGCAAAAGAAACAACACTATCATAGGTATGATTTTAGGAATTATTATTGCTGTTGGGTTAATGTTAATGATTGAAATTTTAGATATTTCCGTTAAAAATGAGGAAGATCTTGAAACCACTTATGGTATCCCTGTTGTTGGAAGCATTCCAAACTTAGAAGAGATAAACTTAGCTAATAATAATGCTAAAAATGAAGGGAAGGCTAATAGTGATAAAAATAAGTAAAAGAAATAGGCATTTGCAAAACAAAAGAATCAATAATTTATTATTAGATAAATCGTCTTTTCCTGCAAAAGAGGCATATAAATCGGCAAGAACAAATATAATGTTTTCATTAAGTGAGCAGGGATGTAAAAAGATTATTATTACAAGCTCTTTCCCAAAAGAGGGTAAAAGTACAACCTGTGCCAATCTTGCTATCACGTTTGCCCAAACAGGTGTGCTCAATTTGGATTTCCAGACCAAATGGAGCCCTTTATAAAATATAATGCCACAAGAGGGGTGTAGTATGACAAAGAAAATTATAATAAACCCTGTTACCAGAATAAGCGGTTTTATGGAAATAGAGGTTATAATTGAAAACAATAAGATTGTAGATGCAAAAACAGGGGGCCTACAATTTAGAGGATTTGAAAAAATGTTAAACGGCAGAAATCCTTTTGATGCAGTATATTTTACGCAGAGAATTTGTGGAATATGTTCAACGGCACATTCAGTGGCATCTACACTTGCACTTGAGAATGCACTTAACATAATTCCTACACAGCAGGGAAGATATTTGAGGGATATCATTCATGGTTGTGAATTTCTCCAAAATCATTTAAGACATTTCTATCAATATACTATTCCTGATTTTGTGAAACTGCCTAAGAATTATTCTCTTTATGAAACAGGTCATAATGATTTTAGGCTTCCAAAGGCAAAAAATGATTTAATTGTAGAACATTTTTTTGAAGCATTGAATTTCAGCCGTAACGCTCATGAAATGCTTGCAGTGTTGGGAGGAAAAGCTCCACATAATCATGGTGTTTTTGTTGGTGGCATTACTACACAGGCGACAGTGGACAAAATAATAAAAATTAAATCTCTATTAAGCTCTATACATAAATTTATAGTAGATAAAATGATACCTGATGTTTATATAATAGCAGAATACTATAAGGATTATTACTATAATGGTGGAGGTTACGGAAACCTTTTGAGTTTTGGTTGCTTTAATGATTATAAGGATTTAGGGACGTTATACGTTAATCCGCTTGTTTATTCCGATGGAAGTGTTTATCAATTTAATATCGACGGGATAACTGAAGATATTGAGTATGCATGGTATTCTGATAAGCAACAAACTATTATGCCTTTGGAATCAATACCTGAGGCGAATATGAATAAAACAAAAGCATACTCGTGGATAAAAGGGCCGAGATATTATAATATGCCTTATGAAACAGGAGCTCTGGCAAGGCAATGGTTGAGCGGTGGATACAGGAACGGAATTTCTACTATGGACAGGACAATTGCGAGAGTGCTGGAAGCAAAGAAAATATCCGATATTATAAGTGTTCTTATTGATAATTTAATTCCCGATATATCTGTACAATCGGAATATAGAATTCCAGAAATAGCAGTGGGTGCAGGATTGATTGACACAACGAGAGGTGCTCTTGGTCATTGGATTAAGATAAATGATAGCGTTATTTCTTTCTATCAAATTATTACTCCATCGGCTTGGAATCTTTCGACGCGAAGTAATAACTTAAAAGGTACAGCAGAGAAGGCATTAATTGGCACAATAATTCAAGATGCCCAGCAACCTGTTGAAATTGGGAGGATTATTCGTTCGTTCGACCCATGTATCTCATGCGCAACCCATGTATATTCAGATGGAAAGCATATTAAAACAATGAATATAGTACCATGAAAAAGATAATTATCATTGGAATTGGAAGCCGAATTATGATGGATGATGGCATAGGTATTAATTTAGTTGAAGATTTAAATAAGCATATTTTAAATTCAAATATAGGATTTATTATTGGTGAAAGCGATTTTGATTATTGTAATTCAATAATATCAAAAGACGACTATCTAATTGTAATTGACGCTTATTTATCAGGAAAAAATGCAGGGGAGATTACAATAATATCAATCAGTGATTTGAATAGGTCAAGCGATAACCGTTATTCCATACATGGAATGCATTTTTTGCAAGATAAGTTTGACGGAATATTAATAGGAATTGAACCGCATGAGATAAATTATGGATTGTGTTTAAGTAGTACACTGCAAAACTGTTATAGAGGCATTTATACATCAGTTTATGAACAAGTGAAACTTTTTGTTGAAAAGAATTTATAGGTAACTTGGAGGAAACTTTAGAAATAATGTGCCTGTTTTCTTTGTTTTTTGCACCCCAAAACATAATTGCATTTCCTCGTTAATTTGAAATAATTATTGACTGTCTAACTATATCATATAAATAGTAATTAAGATATAGACAAATCCAATAGAGCTTTATTGCATCCTTTCAGCTTTGAATGATGGTGTTGTAGCTTCTGCAATTGTAATTTAGAATATTCAAAATTATGTCTTGAAAAATTGTTGGTAAAAAAGGAATTTCAGAGTTTATGTAGAATAATATATTATAGAATTTAATTCTATAATATATTATTCTACATTGAGCTGAAGCAAACATTTGAAGCGAAACTTCTGTATGAAGGGGGCGTTTGAAAATGACGAAAATCAGATTAGCATTAGCAGATGATAACAGGGAGTTTTGTTCATTGGTTAAAGACTATATCTCAATCGTTGATGATATTGAGCTTGTAGGAATAGCAAACGACGGACTTGAAGCACTTGAATTAGTTGAGCAAAAACAGCCTGACGTGTTAGTTTTAGACAATGTAATGCCACACCTTAATGGTCTTGGCGTACTTACGAGGCTTCAGAACATTACCACAAGACCAAAGGTTATAACCATAACTGCAAGTCTTGCAGAGGATTTTATGATAAATGCATACAAATTAGGTGCAGATTACCAAATTCACCACAAAATTGATATTGAAGAAATATTTATGCTTGTTCGTATGGCTATGGGAAAAAACAATTAATAAAATTATACATATATAGAGCCTACTCCAATTCCTGTCGCACATATCAATATATTCCTGTTTTTTATCAGTTTTCGCATCCTTTTTAGGTCTACCCAACGCTGGACCTGTTATGCTGATGCCATGTTCCTTGCAATATGCTAAATTTTCCCTGTTTCTATACAACTTATCAACCAGAACTCTTTCTGGATAGCACCCGTATCTTTTCTTGTATCTATTAATAATACCTATCAAATTTCCGCCCTCATTATATGCATCAAAAGAAAGAGTTATAGCTTAACCAAAACAGCTAGTTTCTCAATATCTTTTTCCGATAATTCGCTACCATCTTTAAGCATCGTGTCAATATATTTAAAGTTTCTACTAATATATACAAGTTGTTTTCGTATTGCTTTTCGCAATTTTCCATATGTTTTTTTCTTTGATTTTGATATGTTCAGAAAGTGCTTGCGAGCCTCTTGCCTATATGTTCGTGGTTTAGCTTTCTCACCTGGAATATGTAATTTATCAATGATTTTTTCTGTTATTTCTCTCGCATCATTTAAAAGTTTCAAGTCTTGTGGAAAGGAAATATCAGCAGGTGCACACGTTGCATCAATAGCAATAAGGCAACCTAATGCAAAGTGCATAGGCAAAAGCTCTACAGCACAAGGTTTAATGCAATATGCATTACCAAGAATAAAAAAACGGAAAGACCAAAGATCTCTCCGTTCCTGTGCTATTAAAAAATGACAATATGCAACATTAAATGCATCAAAAAATTAAACAGTATTCAAAGTAATTCAACAATTTTCTACACGTAAACATCTTGATAAAAAAGAGCGTTTACACACAAAAATTTTCACCGCCTGTTATTCAATTTCATGGCACGTTCACTGTTTAGATATCCCACTTTTACATTTAGCGTAACACTTTTTCCTGCATCAATCGTTTTTATATCTCCATTTTCTTTGCTGTATGTATATCCTTTGTGTTCGGCTGTTGCAGGGAGTGCCATCCCAAGTGCATCTTCATCACCGGTACGAGCTATCCAACGCACACCGTAGGGGAGTTGGCTTGGTTTAAACGCTACATAAAAAGCATCTCCATCTGGCAATAACTGCATGCAGTGGGCATTGCCATCGTTATCAGCATTATATTTTATTGTAAAAACAATTTCGGGGTCATACACTTGGTAGGTAGAATCTATCACATTGTGCAGCTCTGGATCTTCGGCTACATTTGCCATGTATTCTCTCAGTGCAGTTGCCTTGTCCGTTGGTATATTCGAGGGCACGTTATGATGCACCTTGATATGTTCTGCGTCAGCCGGAGCACTGTAAATTAGCCTTGAACCATCAACGGGGTGGAAGTTCACATGACACAAATACATATATTCCATTGGTTGGCAGCGAAGATTTGTAATTGTCATGGAAACATCAGCTAATGTCTCTGTTTCGTATAACTTTATTTGCGGTTCTGCATTATAATTCGTTCCAAAACCAATGCAGTAATGTGCTTTTCCTCCGACGATGATATAACGACCATTGTCATCTTCACCAATTTCAACATAAGCATCTTCATATTGCATATTCGGAAGCTCGCCATGCAATGGATGCGAGTCTTTTTCGGTCGGAACGCCCATTGCAGTTGCACCACAATGAAGCAAAAATCCTCCATAGGTGGCAAGGTAGTCTGTTGTAGGGATTGGTTCGGAAAATGTAGATTTCATAACGAGTTCTTTCCCACAAAAAGAGGCTCGCCAAATTTGTTGTCCTTGATAGGGCAGAATGACAATTTCACCCTTTGAATTTTTAACTCTAAGCCCGCATACACCGCTTTTGAAAACAAATGTAGATGCCGATAAGTTGCCTGATTCAAGCACAACTTTTTCGTTTTCACCGAAAAAGTTTCGTTGGAGGTTTAGTTTTGTTAATTTCATTCAAATTCCACCTTTTAAATATATTTATACTACTTTACTACAAACTTTTGCAACAACTGATGCTAAAGCATCTCCCATCTGCTTATAGCCGCTACGAGCTGGATGAATCCAATTGCCGCATCCGATTTTGCCTTTTGTTGCATACTGCAAGACGCCATTTAAAAATGCTGGATGTGTAGTTAGATATCTTGGGCGTTATACTCATCGCGTTGCAATTTCTAATAACGTATATTAAAGCTTAATAACGGTCTTGTGACATTCGAGTTGCGTGATTACAAAGATAACAATAAACAAAAAAATATGAATTTAACAGCCGATGAATTTATTCGCCTTTTCCTTATTTATGTTCTGCCAAATGGATTTACTAAAATACGACATTATGGTTTGTTAAGCCACACGAATATTTAACTTTTGTTTTTGAGCAGTTTCAAAATTATAAAGGCATCGAAGCCTTGCTCCCGTGGTCAAATTCCATTCCAGAAACTTGCAGGATTAAAAGTAATAAATTTAAAACCCCATACAACAGAGACCAAATGGTCAAATGTATGGGGTTTTTGTCAATGTGGTCTTGGTTTGACGAAAAACCATAAGCCCCTGAAGAAATCTTAACATCATTTCTGTCAATCAGACGACAATATTGTTTGCCATCCTAGCTGGCTAAACAACGTCGCCGAGCCTTTTAGCCAGTAATCAGAATCCAACTCTTCATTCCACAATTTTACTATTGCAGAGTTTTGCTGGATTCTTGTATCGCCCCAATATCCATTTTTATAAGGATACCCCCAAAAAGATTGTGAGTCCCAGTTTTGATTAATGTATGCAACACCACGTATTACATCCGAGTTATCATGTATATATTGGAAATATGGCTTAAACCATTCCTCCCAGATCTGATTTGGCATCTTCGCTTTCGTTATCAAAGCTGTATCTTTAGTACCTTGAAAATCAACATACCCCTGTGTGAGTTTATTGATGTCATATGATTGCGGCGTAGATTCGCAAATGAGTACTGGTTTGTTGTGATGCCTTGCAAAATTCAGAAGCGCATTGGACAAATCATCCTGTTTACCAGGAAGGAAATATGAGAACCCACACCAATCAACAAAATCATCGCCAGGATACCAATCATTAATATTATTACGGTTGCGCTCATTGTAAGGAGATGTGGCACATTGCCATACCGAAACGAAATTCGAGGCCTGTGGTCTCATTCTATTTACTATATACTGCCATGCCGCCTTGTATTTGATTGGATCGTAATTGTTCCAAATTCCTTCTGCTTCATATCCCAGTCTTAAATATACAGGGCGATTTGCATTTCTGATAACTTTAGCCAATTCGTCAATCTGTTTATCATATACGCCTTTTGTAATTTTATCAAGCCCGTCTGAATTGTTTAGCTCGGTCATATATACACCGATTGCAATAACAGAGGTCTGATGTTTTTCAATAATTTTCTGCGTATTAGATGGTCCTGTACCAAATTTGTAACAAAATGCTTTTAATAAGCGATCTAAAAGCTTAGACCAAAGCATACTAATGCTTGAGCCTCCATTGTAACCGATATTCCCCTGCAAACCCTCTAGAGTGTATAGATTTATATAAGTGGTCATTCCACTTGGCATTTGGAACAATCCGCTTTGGGTATACTTTAGGCAAGCGTCTTCATCCTGCCCTATAAAAAACAAAGATTTGCCATTCGGGGGCATAAATTTTCCTGCAATTTGGTCATTTGCAGCAGCCGAAACATGTAAAGAATTGTTTGTGCCAAACATACCGAATTGCATAAACAAATAAACAAACATAGTCATCAATGTGCAAAGAATATTTATCCTTTTATTCATATCGAACACCCTTCACGATAATTATTTACTAGATGATACTCCTTAAACCAATCGTTACTCACCATAACTAATTTCCCCTTCTTATCAGCCAGTGCTTCCTAAGATATATTACTCTTTCGGTATTCATCTGGAGATATATTTAAATACCTCTTGAATGTTCTGTTAAATGTACGGACTTGGGTATACCCAACCTTTAAGCTGATATCGTTTATTGAGAAGTTAGTGTTCTTAAATAAATCTTTTGCTACATCCATTCTGTAATTAGAAATATAATCTAATGTAGTTCTGTTATAATATTTCTTTAATACCCGTGATAGGTACACATCTGAAAAATGAACATAATCACAAATCATATCTACGCATAAGTTACAATCGCTATAATTTTTCTGTATAAACTTTACTGCAACATCTGCAATCTCTTTATCCTTACTTCCTTGGTCCACTTTGGTAAGATCACAAACCATTGTAACCACTTCTGTTATTTTTTGCTCAAGACTCTTTCTATCCTTAATGTATGGAATAAAATAATCTATCCTTAATTTATTTTTAACTACTTCATGTTTTTCAAGATCGACCATGCCTTCAATCTTCAAAATCATACAAAGAATATCATAAATAAATGGTTCTGTCACACTAGAAGTATTGCTATACAATTTATCAAAAAGTGATTTTATTTCGGTGTTGACGGATTGTGCATTTCCGCTCTTTATCTTTTGGAGAATTTCAATATCTTGCTCCAAAGACAATTCAAGTCTTGAATTGTCTTTAACATCATTATATAAGAACAAATTAAATCCACTTGTCGTTTGATCACCATATCTTAAGCAAGAAAGAGCTTCAAAATATGCAAGGTGAATCTTATTATATTCGCTATGAATGTTAGAAACACCAACTGTAAGTCCTAAATACGTTTCCTCATTTAACAAATTACAAACTTGTTGTAAGGCTCGGAATACTCTGTTTAAATAATCGTCGTTTGATCGTTTAATATTTAAAATACATATGCTTTCTTCTTTTGTCTGAAATGTGTATATAATATGTTTTTTATCATTAAAAATATATTCGAATTTATTTTGCAATTTTTCAAAGACATATTCTTTATATTCAGTTATCTGAAATATTTGTTGCTACAAATTCATGAGTATATTCATTTAATTGATTAATCTTATTCTGTAGATTATCATTGTAAAACAAATGCATTACAAGTAAAGTGGCTAAAGGAATGACTGAGATCAATATATATGATGTAAAACCAATAATTGATACGTTTTTCCATATTTTCATTTTAATTACTCCTCGTATAAGCTGCATTATATTCTATATCACTAAATGTTTGCTCTCTTATAAACCCTACAATTAAATTAATTGTAACACAATCAAAATTTAATTTCAAGCGACAAAAAGTTACCAAACAGACAATTCCCTAACGAAAATATTAAAAACTATTTTAGCTGACCTATGTTTATGAGTATGTATCAGTCTGTGGTCTACACAAGAGTCAATGTTTTTCAGTTGAAAACTCTTGAATTGGGAAATTGTCTGATTATTAGCTATTTGTCGCTTGAATTACAAAAGTAATCGATGGTATGCTAATAACAGGACGGGCAATAAAATATTGGTGGAGGAAGGAGAAAGATGAAAAATGAAAAAAATGGGAATGGGAGAAAAACATTTGATGCTTTCAATTTGATATTTTTGTTAGCACTATCTGTTTTGATGGTATACCCTATATGGTATGTAATTTGTGCTGCGTTAAGCGACTCAAATATGCTTATGGGCCATCGGGGAGTGCTATGGCTTCCCATCAATTGTAAGCTCACAGCATTTGATATGATGTTTAGAAATCCACTGTTAGTTAAAAGCACATTGAATACCCTCATAATATTAACAACAGGCACTTTATAGCCTGTGATACCCGCCCCAGCCATCGGTGTGCAGATAACCCTTAAACCCACTTAAAAAGTTCTTTACATGTATGCCAGAACGACCATCCTGATAATCATACATCACAATAGGCTCATCACAGCCAGACGTTCTATAAAGCCACATATATGATGTCGTTTGTGCAGGTCTACCAGGCTCGCATAACACTTCGAGAGTTGTTTCGTCTGCATGCAACACGTCTTTCAAAAGCATTATTTCTTTCATTTTATTTGCAAGAGGTTTTAAAATATTAGCCCCTCTTATCATCCGATTTGAAAGATTTTGCCTTGAAAGCGATACATCCATCCTTTTAAATTCCTGCTCTTGACGATAAAGTGGCATTGCATTAACGAATTTTTGATTCATAATGTATGCCATAACGCTTGGAGATACAAGGCTTTTTGGAATTAAAGCCTTTGGTGATATAGCAGTAATATAACTAACATGCTCAACCACTGAAACCTTAGCAGGAACTATTTTAAGCTCCCTGCGTGTTTATTTTTTCATATCCCGAAAAGCCCTTTACTTTTCGTAAAAACCTACTAACTTTTTTTGCAAATTCCTCTTTACAAACTTGCAAAAAAGGAGTATAATAAAAACATAATATATAAAAAAGGCAGCGTCGCCATTCTATTTGTTCTTAAATGAACAAGGTGAGTGGCGTTTTGTTTTTTGTAATATAAGAATTTTATGCCGAGTTTCATTACAAATTAAAAAAATCATATGTATATTGACATTCACCTACAAATAAATGTATAATAATACTTATTTGTATTTTCATATTATTGTATGTGGGGTACACCTTACCTGACTCATGGTAAGGGTGTAAGGGAAATTATTATTAATTTTCGTGAGTCAGAAAGGCAATGGTAATTACTATGAAAAAAATTGAAGCAATTATTAGACCTTCAAAGCTTGAGGATGTAAAGGATGCACTTGATAAATTCGGAATTCACGGTATGACGGTTACCCCTGTTACTGGGTGTGGCTTGCAAAAAGGGCATAAAGAGGTATGCCGTGGAGTTACCTATGAATTAAGCCTTTTGCACAAAATAAAGCTTGAATTAGTTGTGAAAGATGCTGATTGTGAAAAGGCTGTTGGTGTTCTGATTTCCGCCGCTAAAACTGGTGCAGTGGGTGATGGCAAAATATTTATATCAAACATTGAGGATGCAATAAGAATTCGTACAGGTGAAAGTGGAGATGCAGCATTGTAAAAGGGTTGAATTTCTTTGAACAGTACATATTGCTGCTGAGCAAAGATTCATAATATAAAATGCAATAAAACAAAAAATATACCGCTAAGCGGCAAGGAGGATTATCAATGGAAAAAAAGACATTTACAAATATTTGTGATGTATTTGGAAGCAGTGTGTTCAATGATAGCGTTATGAAAGAGCGTCTTCCAAAATCAACTTACAAATCTTTGAAAAAGACAATCGAGGGATTAGGACCACTTGAAGAATCAATCGCAGATGTTGTAGCAAATGCAATGAAGGAATGGGCTCTTGAAAAAGGCGCAACTCACTTTACACATTGGTTCCAACCAATGACTGGAATAACTGCTGAAAAGCATGATTCTTTCATTTCACCAACAAGTGATGGCAAAGTAATTATGGAATTCACTGGCAAAGAGCTTATAAAGGGTGAGCCAGATGCATCATCATTCCCTTCAGGCGGACTTCGTGCTACTTATGAAGCAAGAGGATATACAGCATGGGATTGTTCTTCACCTGCTTTTGTAAAAGATGGTTCGCTTTGCATACCTACTGCGTTCTATTCATACACAGGCGAAGCGCTTGATAAAAAGACACCATTACTACGTTCAATGGAAGTAATTAACAACCAAGCACTTAGAGTTTTGCGTCTTTTCGGTAATACAACAGCTACAAGAGTTACTACAACAGTAGGGCCAGAGCAAGAGTATTTCCTTATCGATAGAGATCTTTACAGCAAACGTGAGGATTTAATACTTACAGGCAGAACTTTATTTGGCGCAATGGCACCAAAAGGTCAAGAGCTTGAAGACCATTACTTTGGTAACATTAAAGAAAAAGTTTCAGAATATATGAAAGAGCTTGATTTAGAGCTTTGGAAGCTTGGAATAAGTGCAAAAACAAAGCATAACGAAGTTGCACCTGCACAACACGAGCTTGCACCAATTTTCTCAACATCAAACGTAGCAACAGACCACAACCAACTTACAATGGAGCTTATGAAAAAGATAGCGCAAAGACACAACCTTGCTTGTCTTTTACACGAAAAACCATTTGCAGGCGTTAATGGCTCTGGTAAGCACAATAACTGGTCAATGTCTACAAATGACGGGCAAAATCTTCTTGAGCCAGGTAAAACACCTCACGATAATATTCAATTCCTTGTATTCCTTTGCGCAGTAATCGAGGCAGTTGATACATATTCAGATTTACTAAGATTGTCTATCGCAAGTGCAGGAAATGACCATAGATTAGGCGCTAACGAAGCACCTCCTGCAATTGTTTCAATGTTCTTGGGCGACCAATTAACGGATATATTGGTAGAGCTTGAAAGTGGAAAAGCAAAGGGCAAAAAGGTTGCAGACATAATGGAATCAACCGTTAGAGTTCTTCCAAACCTTCCTAAGGATTCTACAGATAGAAATAGAACATCACCATTTGCGTTTACTGGTAACAAATTTGAATTTAGAATGCTTGGTTCAACTGCTTCTATTGCAGGCGCAAACTTTGTTATAAACACAATTGTTGCAGAATCTCTTATGAAATTTGCTGACCGTCTTGAAAAAGCAAGCGACTTTAATGCAGAGCTTCAAAACATATTTGCAGAAGTTGTAAAAGAGCACAAGCGTATTATATTTAACGGAAACAACTATTCAGATGAATGGGTTGTAGAAGCTGAAAAAAGAGGCCTTAAAAACATTAAGAAGACTGTTGAATGTATCCCAGTATTCATTGAAGAAAAGAACAAGGCTGTTTTCATAAAGCATGGTGTGTTATCTGATGCAGAAATTGAGTCAAGATACGAAATATTGCTTGAAAACTATATAAAAACAATCAATATAGAAGCATTAACAATGATTTCTATGGCGAAGGGTGAGATATTGCCAACAGCATTTAGATATGCAAAAGAATTAGCAGATTCAATAAATGCTATTAAAGCTGCAGGCGTTGGAGCTTCTGCACAACAAGGTGTTTTAGCAAAAATATCTGCAATTACTGCATCATTTAATGATGGTATTGCAAATCTTGAAGCTGCAGTAGATAAAGCAACTTCAGAAACAGATTTATTTGCAGAGGCAAAAAGCTATCAAACAGTTGTTGTATCAGCAATGGAAGCATTAAGAGCAGATGCAGATAAGCTTGAAACTATTGTTGCAAAAGATGCTTGGCCATTCCCAACTTATTCAGAATTATTATTCAACCTATAATATTTTGTAATTTTATTAAACCGTATCAAGGATGTAAACTATTTAGTTTGCATCCTTGATTTTTTGTCATTATATTAGTATAATTTTAATATAGAAAAGGGGTGAAATAATGCAATCAAAAACATATTTAACAGTAAGATATGCAGAAACCGACCAAATGGGAATAGTACATCATTCTAACTATCCTGTATGGTTTGAGGTAGGAAGAACGGAATTTTTAAAAAGCTTGGGCACTTCATATTCTGGAGTTGAGGATAATGGAGTTATTTTGCCGTTGTTCGAAATAAACTGCCAATTTAAAAGCCCTGCAAAATATGAGGATGATATATTAATTATAACAAGCATAAAAAGCTTATCTCGTGTTAGGGTGTGCTTTTCTTATGAGGTGCTAAATGTAGCAGACAATAAACTGCTTGCTACAGGGGAAACCATGCATGCGTGGACTGATAAAGCGTTAAAGCCTGTTAATGCTGAAAAGAAAATACCAGAATTATATACTATGCTTAAAAATCTTTAACCTCGCAACTTTTCTATGTGATAAAGTTACTTACATTTAATAAATTTATGTTATAATAAATGCAATAGAGAGATAAAACCTTATCGGTTTTATTTTTGTTACATTTATTGAAACGGTGTGGGGCAAGCCGATTGGCGGCTTGCACTTATGTTATAATAAATCGAGGTGAAAAAATGAGTATATTTTCTTTTGTATTTACATTTTTTGAGGGGATATTAACTTTTATTTCCCCATGCATATTGCCTATGCTTCCTATATACTTTATATATTTAGCAGGGGCAAAAGGTAAAAATAACAAAAATACATTGCTTGTAAATTCTATCGGCTTTGTAGTTGGGTTTACTATAGTATTTGTTCTGCTTGGTGCTACGGTAACAGCAATAGGGAATTTTTTAGCCATTCATAAGGATATAATAAGAAGAATAAGTGGTGTAGTAATGATAGTATTTGGGCTGAACTTTGCGGGAATATTAAAGCTGAATTTTATGAATATAGAAAAAAGAATAGATTATAAAATAAATAATTTGAATTTTTTTAGCTCAATTGTGTTTGGTATTGTATTTGGCTTTGGCTGGTCACCGTGCTTGGGAGCATTTTTAGGCTCGGCGCTGGCTCTGGCAAGTAATTCAAACACAATGTTTGGCGGAATGTTGTTACTTTTTGTATATTCAGTTGGGCTTGCAATACCTTTCGTTATATCGGCGATTATTTTTGAAAATGTTAAGGTTGTTTTCAAGCAAATCCAAGAACATAGTATGTTAATTAGCATTGTATCTGGCTTGCTTTTAATTATTGCAGGGGTATTGGTCTTTACTGATAGTTTTAAATATATAAATTTTTAGGAGGTATTTTCTATGAATTCTAAGCTTAATTTAGCAATATGGATGGTTGCAGTAGTGTTGTTATTTGGTGCAATATATACTCTTTATGCAAATAATAAACCCATAACTAATGCGCCACAAGCTACAACTCAAGGGCAAAAAGCCTTAGCGCCTGATTTTGCGTTAAACGATATAAATGGCAAGCAGGTAAAATTATCAGATTATAAAGGCAAAATAGTTATATTAAATTTTTGGGCTGTGTGGTGCAAATATTGCAAGGTGGAAATGCCAGATTTTAACGAGTTAAATATTGAACTTGAAAAAGGAAATGATGCAGTAATTCTTGCAGTTGACGTGCAGGAGGATATTAATACTGTAAAAAAATATCTAAATGATAATAAAATAAGGCTTAATGTGTTATTAGACGAAAACGGGGCAATATCAGGAAAGTATAGAGTAACTGGTTTCCCAACTACCTTTATAATTGACAGAGATGGCAGTATAGCAACATCTTTCCCAGGCGCAACTAATAAGGAAGCCATATTAGAAGCAATAAATAAATTAAAGTGACCAAGTCACAGATATTTAATTTTATAAGAGGTATAATACAGTTAAATCAGAAAAGGAGAGTGAATTTTATGTCAGCAACATTAACAATTACAAAAGAAAATTTTGAAAAAGAGGTTATAAATTCAACAACGCCAGTACTTTTAGATTTCTGGGCACCATGGTGTGGACCTTGCCGTATGGTTGGACCAATAATCGACGAATTAGCAGGTGAACTGCAAGGCAAAGCAAAGGTAGGCAAAATCAATGTTGACGAACAAATGGAGCTTGCTTCATCGTTCAATGTTTCAAGTATACCAACCATTGCGGTTGTTTCAGGTGGCAAGGTTGTTAATAAAGTAATTGGTTTTAAACCAAAAGAAGAACTTAAAAAAATGCTTAATGTATAGGAGTGATATAAATGAAATTAAAGGTTTATGAGGCTCGTTGTCCACAAAATCATAGATGTCCGTCTGTTGTTGTATGCCCAGTTGATGCGCTAATTCAAGATGGCAATAGCGCACCGACTGTCGATGAAGAAAAATGCATAAAATGTGGCAAATGCGTTAAAAGTTGCCCAATGGGTGCACTTCAGCTTGTGTTTGGAAGAAAATAGTTTGAAAGAAAAACACTTTCAAACTAATTATGCTCCGCAGGAATTTATTGCACAGTCGAAATTTTCGTAGCAAAAATGCTACGAAACGCCTATGTGCGAAGTACCATCTTAACGCCTTATCTGCCTCATGATAAGTGTATGTGCAAATTTAATTAGATTTCGTGAGTCTGAAAGGCTAATGGTACTAAATATGACCGCAATTTTTTGAAATCTATAATTTTTATAGCACCACGAGAAAGCTCTAAAACACCATCGCTTTCAAAGTGTTTAAGGGTTCTGCTTATAACCTCTCGTGCTGTGCTAAGGTTTTTAGCTATAACCTCGTGAGTCGTGGTAAGAGTATTGGACTGTTGCAATGCAGATTCATCAATTAAAAATGTGGCAACACGCTCGCCAATGCCTTTAAATACAAGCTGTTCCATAACCCACATAACGTCCGAAAAACGAGAAGCCATAAGCTCCATAGCATATCGATTTATAAGTAAATTGGTGCTACTTAAATTACTCCAAACGTTTATTGGGATAACATATATATCGCTATCCCTTTCAAATTCAAGACTTACATCGAATGTGATGTTTTTCAGCACACAGGAGGCAGACATAATGCAAACATCACCCTCTAATAGCCTATAAAGTGTAATCTGCTTACCGTCTTCCGATATGTAATATGCACGCAGTTGTCCATTTTTAACAATAATAAGCCCGCTACACTCTGAAACGCCGTTTAGAAGCTCATTCCCCTTGCTGTAATGCTTAACTACGGTGTTTTGGGTGATTAGCTTTTGCTCTTCAATGCTTAGCATAGAGAAGAATTCTAAGTGTGGGGTAAGAGATGCTATATCAATATTGTTTAACATTGTAATCCTCCTAAAAAAATATATGAAAGAAAGTGAAAATATGTTTAATTTACTATTTGAAAAATTTAATGCAAATTCAATTTCTGCAAGTGAAGCGAAAAAGCGCCTTGCAGAAAGTAAAGACGTTGTTTTACTTGATGTTAGAACTATGCAGGAATATAAAAGCATAAGAATAGGTGGCAGCGTCTTAGTTCCACTTGACAGTATATCTACTAAAATTAGCAAGGTTGTTTCTGATAAAGACGTGGAAATAATTGTGTATTGCCATAGCGGTGCAAGGGCAAAGGCTGCATTGGGACTGCTAAACAAAATGGGATACACAAATGTTAAAAACCTTGGTGGCATTAGCAGTTGGCCCTATGAAACAGTTTCTGGCAATTAATTATAATGTCATAGTACCATAAATCTTAAAATTCTGTCAATATAATATGTATTCGCCCTTGTAGGGCGAATATTTTTTTGTCAAATTTGCCCTTGGTGAAATTTGTTGAAATTTGCAGAAATTTATGATATAATTTTAAATATTATATAGAAGTTGGATAAAATTTGAAAAAAGAAATGGAGATTGTTTATGAATATTAAATTATATAATAACATCTTGATGGACGTTGTAATTATTTGTGTTGATTTTTTTATTGTAATTGCAAGCTATATTCTTTCAAATGAGATATTGTCACTACTTGGGCTATCTAATCCCTTTAATGTACCAATAGCTCTACTTTATTCTTTAATTATTATTTTTATGTTTTATGTCTATGATTTTTATACTACCCAAAATCGCAAAAAGTACAGTATAGTATTGTCTACAATTTTAGTAGTTCTTATATCCACCGTTAGCATTATAGTATTGAATTTTGCATTTGGAGCATTTTTAGTTATAAAACAAGAGGCATTTATGCTTATTATGCCAGTTATAGCGTTTGAATTTTTAGTATTATGGAAGCTAATACTTCTTTTGCTGGTTAGGCTTTTAGAGGGCAAACCAAAGCTTTTAGTTATTGAATCAAAAAATGTTGATGATTCTTTAGCAAGAAAAATTAAATATTCGTATGTTGAATTGTACGAAGCATGGTACAATAAAATTGATGTAAATGATGAAAAAGAAATCCAGATGTTTTTAGATACTAAGTTTAAGGAATATGAAAGCATATTCATTTCGCCTTCAATTCCAGAAGAATTAAGGGACAGGTTTTTATCACAAGCAGTATCAGATGGAAAAGAAGTTTATTTTATGCCAAATTTATATAATATAAGCTTTATGAAGAATGAAACTGTCAATTTTGATGATACCCCAGCTCTCAGAATTAGACAATTTGGACTTACTAAGCTGCAAAGAGCAATTAAAAGAGTGTTCGATATTATCGCATCTTTAATTGGTATTATTATAACATTTCCAATAATGATTGCTGTTGCAATTGCTATTAAAGTAGATTCTAAAGGTAATGTTTTTTACTTGCAAGAGAGGCTTACATACAATAAAAAGAAATTTAACGTATATAAATTTAGAACAATGATTGATAATGCCGAAAAATCCACAGGCCCAACCCTTGCGACAACTTCTGATCCACGAATTACAAAGGTTGGTAGGGTTATTCGTTCAACAAGGTTAGATGAACTTCCGCAGCTTTTTAATATCCTGTTTGGTTCAATGAGTATTGTTGGCCCAAGGCCAGAACGCCAAGTATTCGTAGACCAATTTTGCAAAGAGATAGCAAATTACGAAAAACGGTTTTTTGCAAAGGCAGGGCTTACTGGGCTGGCACAAGTGTATGCACGATATGATACAAGCCCACAGGATAAAACTCTTTACGATTTACTGTACATCAGAGATTATTCATTTTGGGTTGATATGAAGCTTATTTTATTGACTATTAAAATTGTGTTTACTAAGGAAAGCTCAGATGGTGTAAAGCAAAAAGAAAATTATACAAAACAAGATGTAGCCATTTAGTATTAGAGGAGTGAATATTGTGGAGCCTAAAAGAGTCCTAATAGTAGTAGGCAAAATGCACTTTGGTGGAATAGAAACTATGATAATGAACTTTTATAGAAACATCGACCGTTCAAAGGTGCAGTTCGACTTTCTTCTTAATTATGAGGAGCCAGGCGTTTTTGATGATGAAATTAGGCAATTAGGCGGCAGAATATATATTATGCCTCGCCTGTTTTTCAAAAATACTTTTAAATACATAAAGGCATTATTTAAGTTTTTTAATGAGCATAAGGAATACGAGGTTGTACATGGCCATCTTACAAGCATAGGCTTTGTTTATTTAACAATTGCGAAGCTATGTGGCGTAAAAACTGCGGTTATACACGCCCATTATACTTCGGTTGATAATACCATAAAGGGTTTTTCTGAAAAGATTACAAGGCTACCACTACGCTTTTGCGCTGATTATTATTTTGCGTGTTCAAACGCCGCAGGTAGGTTTGTCTATGGCAAAAATATGCTTAAAAAGCCAAATTATAGAGTAATTTTAAACGGAGTTATCGTTGATAATTTCATTTTCAACAAGGAAATAAGGGACGAAAAAAGAAAAGAACTAAATATAGAGGATAAATTTGTTATTGCAAATATCGGTAGGTTTGAGCTCCAAAAAAACCACGTATTTTTAATCGATATATTTTCTGAAATATATCGCAAGGACAAAAATGCTGTGCTTCTTCTTATAGGCAAGGGCTCTCTGGAAGATGGGATAAGGGAAAAAGTTAAAAAGTTAGGGTTAGAGGGCGCTGTTATGTTTGTTGGTCTTCGTTCAGATATAAACAAGCTAATGCAAGCCTTTGATATATTTTTACTTCCATCACATTATGAGGGGCTACCTGTTGTAGGTGTCGAGGCGCAAACAGCTGGGCTTAAATGCTTTTTCTCGGACGCTATTACAACGGAAACTGATATTACAGGTTCTTGTGAGTTTATTACATTAAACAATAGCGCAGAATTTTGGGCAGATGAAATTTTAAAATACAAAGACGGATATGAAAGAAAAAATACCGAAGCATATATTGAAAAGGCAGGCTATGATATTAAAAAACAGGCAAAATGGCTTGAAAATTTTTATTTAGATTGTATGAAATAAAATATGGGGGTAGGACTAATTGGACAAATTAAAAATTGTACACATAATTCAAAGCATGGCTACAGGTGGAGCTGAAAAAATGGTTCTTGATTTAGCAATAGAGTGCAATTCGAAGCATTTTGTTACAATAATTTGCCTTTATCCAAGCCGTGATTACCTATATGAAAAAATTGCAAAAGAGAATAATATTAAAATGATATTCCTAAATAAAAAAATAGGGCTTGACTTAAATTCTTATAAAGAATTGTGGAGTGTTTTGTCCAAAATAAAGCCAGATGTTATTCACACACATATGCACGCAGCTATTTATGCCCTGCCGTGGTTTGTTTTCCACAGAAAAAATGCAAGAATTCATACTGTGCATTCAATAGCTACAATGGAAATTGAAAAACTACATAGAATAATTCAAAGAATAGCATATAAATTTGCAAATGCTGTTCCTGTTGCTATTTCGCAAACAGTTCAAGAGGGCATAATGAAAGAATATGGCTTAAACGAAGCAAAAGTGCCTGTTATATATAACGGAATTGATACCAAAAAATTCCCACCAATATTATCAAACAAAAATAATGATAAATTTACAATTATTAATGTTGCATCATTTAGTAAATGGAAAAATCAAAAATTACTGATTGATGCTTTTCATATTGCATTAAATGAAAGGCAAGATTTAAGGCTTATATTTGTTGGCGATGGCAAAGAAAAAGTTAATGTTGAAGCAAGAGCCAAGGATTATAAAATAAATGATAAAATAGAATTTGTAGGGATTACTTCAAATGTAAGTGAGTGGCTGTCAAAGGCTAATGTATTTATTTTATGCTCTACATTCGAGGGTTTTCCACTTTCGATTATTGAAGCTATGTCGGCAGGGCTACCAGTAATTTCAACCGATGTTGGTGGTGTAGGAGATGTTGTAAAAAGCAGTATCAATGGGTTTTTAGTGCCATCTAATGATGCATTAAAGCTTTCACAGGCTATTTTAAAATTAGCTAATGATACCATTTTGCAACAAGAAATGTCTGAAGCAAATATTAAAAAATCTAAAGAATTTGATATTAGTATAATTGCAGGAGAATATATCCAGCTATACAGAAAAAAGTTAGGTGAGGTAAATTGAGCCCACAGAATACTGCAATAACTGAATTAGATAACGAAAAAATAAGCGTAGGGGCAATTTTAGCAGCTATGTATTTTATGTGTATGCCATTGTCGATTGTTCCACTACCTGGTGGTTTTTCTATGCTTAAATATGTGTCTATTCTTGTTGGTGGGTTTTTAATTGGTAATTTGTTTTTAGGCACAAGAAAAATGCAATTTAATATAGTGCATTTTCTGTTAGCGTTATATGTAGTATATTCAATAAGCAGTCTGTTTTTTTTAAGAGATGAAAGGGCAGTTGTTACACTAAGAGGTACCTTTGAAACATCAATTATTTTCTTTTTAATTACTTCGAGGGTTTATAACGAAAAGGAAAAAAACTTAATTATTAATTCGTGGCTTGTAGTTGGAATTATAACAACCATTGTTATGCTTACTGCAACTGTTTCTTTGGAGGGTACAGGGAACAGGGCAACACTTGGCATAGGTGGTGGAACAGAGGACCCAAACCAGCTTTGTGGTTATTTTATTTTGCCTGTACTGCTTTGTGTAGAAAAGATAAATAAAAAAGATAAGCTATTACTTTTTTATATTATATTAGCTGTTGTTATGATATATGCTGTATTTAGAACTGGTTCGAGGGGTGGCTTAATTGCTGTATTCTGCTCTGTTTTAATTTACATATTTTTTGCGAGCAAGGCAAGCTTTGGAAGTAAAGTGAAAATTATATTTGGAATTTTATTATTAGCAGTAGTCTTTGTCTTTGTACTTATACCCCTTTTGCCAGCAGACGTTACAGAAAGGTTTAGCGTTGCAAGTGTTGCAGAGGATAAAGGAAGCGGTAGGTTCGATATATGGGCAATATTACTCGGCGTTATATTTGAAAATGTAAATTCAATGTTTTTTGGGCATGGGTTAGAATCCACCTCGGTATTCCTTGCCAATGCAAATATAAATAATACCGTTGCTCATAATCATTGGATACAGCTGTGGTGCGACCAAGGGCTTATAGGAATGATAATATTTTTTAGCATTTTCGTAGCAGGAATAGTTAGGGTTTATAAACAAAATGCAGCTGTTGCTATTAGTATATTTGGTATGCTATTCTTATCTATGTCGCTTACTATGTATGCTTATTATAAACCGTTTTGGAACATTATAATGATGGCAGCGATTGATTTTCAAATAAATAAGGTGGGTGATAATATTGAACGCTAAAATTACTGTTGTAGTAACTGCTTATGATACAGAAGAATATCTACCTAAATGTCTTGACTCTATTATAAATCAAACCTTCAAGGAAATAGAAATAATAGTAATAAATGATGGGGGCTCTTTAAAAGGGCTAAAAATTATAAATGACTATGCAGAAAAAGATGATAGAATTATTGTGCATGACATCGAAAATGTAGGTGTTTCCAAGGCGAGGAACTTGGGGCTTAGCAAGGCAACGGGAGATTATATAATATTTATCGATTCAGATGACTATTTGGCACTAAATATGCTTGAGCTTATGTATAATTCTATAACTACAAATCATTGTAATATGGCTGTTTGTAATTTTATAAGAGTGTTCGATAAAAAAGAAGAGCCACCATTTTTAATTATGCCAAAGGGGAAAATAGTTAGTCCATTAATGGATAATGCAAAATTTATAAAAGGCTTTTTCGCCGAAAGCGATGAAACAGGGAAAATTGGTCAATGTGTATGGAATAAGCTATTTAAAACAGATTTTATTAAAAATTCAAATATCTTATTTGAGGATAGAAAAGTTATTTTTGCAGAGGATGCACTTTTTGTTTATAAAATTTTACCACTCGTGGGAAGCTTTTCCGTTGTAGATATTCCGCTTTATTTTTACTACCAAAGGGTTAATTCTGTAATGAATACATATAAGCCAAACCTACTTGAACGAGTGAAAAATTTATTGCAAGAAGCGCAAAAGCACCTTGAAGCTTTGGGTATATATGAAAATGTAAGGGATGGACTTAATATAAAATGTTTTACATTGTTTGTAGAAGTGTTGTATAATGATATAGACGGCAAAAAAGGATATAAGCAGTTTGCAAAAAATTGCAAGGATGAGTTTGTTAAGAATGCGGTTGCAAAAATAGATATTTCAAATTTGTCTATAAACAAAAAATTAGTTTATCATTTATATAAAATGAACTTATATTTATTGTTATATATGATATTTGCATTATCTGCAAAGGCAAAATAATTATGCAAAGAAGGTGATTGTGTGTTAGAAGTAATTTTTAAGAAAAAAGGGCTAATAATATTTGGAATGATTTTATTTATGCTTTTTCAAATAGCCATAAAGGCAGTTGTTCAATTAAATTATGTTACTATGACTATGTCAATAAGCTATCCTGGTGTGGAAAATGGTGTTAACCCTGATGGTACAAGGTTTAATATCTTTGAAATGACATCAGATAAAGTTTTAGAGCGAACATTGTCTAAAATAAATATTCCTAATATAACAGTTGATGACCTAAGAAGTAGAATTAATATATATCCTATTTTGCAAATTAATGTTAACGAAAAAATAAAATCAGCTACAGCAACAGGCAAGGATTATTCATATTTCCCTAATGAATACGTAATTATTTATTCGCAAAAAAATAAGCTTGCACCAAACCATACAACGGAATTGTTAGAAGCGTTATCTGGTAGCTATCAAGAGATTTTTAAGGAAAAATATACAGATAAAAACACCGTCCTAACAAATATAAAATTTAACACACAAGATTATGAATATATCGAGCTTTCAGATGTTTACACTAATAAAATCAGCTCTATAATAGACTATTTAACAACAAAGAAATATGAAAATGGGTCTTTTAGGTCATCTAAAACAAACCAAACCTTTGAAAATTTAATAAATGAATATCAAAAATTAATGGATATTGATGTTGCTAATTTCCATGCGTTTGTTTCAACCTCTAAGGTTGCAAGAAATAGCCAAGATTTGCTAAGCAAAATGCATTATGATGTTAATAATTTGAAATTAGATTATGCTAAAAGGGTTAAAGAAACAGAGCTTTCTAAAATTGCAATGAAAACATACGATTCATCAATAGTTGATTCTGCTTTTATACCATCGGTAGATAAAAATAATGATTTTTATATGAATAAAACTAAAACAGGGCTTGATTATTTAACTAAAAGGGCATTAGATGTTGGTGTTAGCGCCGAAAACATAAATAAGGAAATAGAAAATACAAACAAATTAATCCAAGATTATTCCAGCATAAAAGTAACACCAGCAGAGCAACAAAGGCTTACCTCTGTTTCTGATAATATGATAAAGAATATAGAAGCAAAGGTAATAGAGCTTGCAAAAATATCTGCTGAAACCGTTTCAGAATATTCTTCATATAAAACAAAGGACTATATAAAATATAAAATTCCCGAGCTTGGAGTTAGGAATTTTATATCTGTTGATTATATCAAAGCGGCACTAATTAATGCGTTAATTGGGCTTTTAATTATGATGTTACTTGTAATAATGGTTAATCTTAAAGTAATATTTAAGAAGAAAAAGGCTGGTTCACATTAAAAAAGAGTAATAGGGGTGAGGTTATGAAGCTTACAATATGGGATATATTTCACGCAATAAATAGATGGAAATTTATAATTGTTTTAGCAGTATTAGTTTGTGTTGCAGGGGCGTATTTCTATACTGAAAAAGCTCAAAGCTATACAGCTGAAATAATAATTAAATATAATGATGTTAATGCCGAAAAAGGCTTAGACCCTAAGGGCAATAAGTTTGACATTTACGAATTAATTTCACCATCTGTTATAGAGGGAGCAATTAGCGACCTTAGGCTAAGAATTGGGATAGAGGACGTTAGAAGGAGTATTGCGATAACTCCAATAGTTCCAGATGAGGTTAAAGAAATTAAAAAAGCAAAAACAAAACTGGGCGAGGAATACGAATACTTTCCTGTTCAATATTATGTTAGCTATAGGGTTAATAGTTCAAAAGATGGTGTGTATGCACGAAATATGTTAGAGGCAATAATAAAAAATTATGATAGATTCTACTGCGAGAAATACTTAAACCAAACAACACCACCAGATTTTAATAATAAAGAATTTTCCGGCAATTATGATTATATAGAAACGGCAGAAATAATTAACGATAAAGTTAAAAGCATTATTTCATATTTAATCAATACATACGCACAAGATAAAGATTTCCGCTCCTCGAAAACTGGTATGAACTTTGTGGATTTGCAAAGGGAATACAATAACCTAAAAAATTCAGAAATAAAATCACTCTTTGCCTATATATTTTCAGGGAGGCTAACCTTAGACAAAGAAAAGCTAATTAAAAAATATGAATACAAAATAGATAAATTAAAGCTTGAAAGCAATAAGAAAAATGAAGAATCAAATATTGCTTTTAATATTCTAAATGAATATGCAAAAAATAATACTGTAAGGGCACAAATAAAAAATGGTCAAAATAATGCGTCTTCAAGTAATACTGTTGTGCAAGATGATAAGTTCAAGAAATCTGAAACGACCTATGATAAAACCATAACACAATATGTTGATTCAGGCGTTTCAAGCAATAACGATTTAATCGATATTGGTGGTTATCAAGAAATTATTAATATTTTTAAGGACGACTCTGTTTTGCCAACTGTCAAACAAAGCCTGCTTTTAAAGGTGAATGACATAAATAAGACAATAGAGGGAAAACTAAGCGAGCTATATTCCTTAACAGACTTAACATTAGCTGATTATCGTAGCTATAAGGGTGGAAAATATATTACATATTTATCCTCTGTTAATATTATGACTAATTTATCATTTAAAGTTTATTTCCTTATTTCATTAGTTATGGGCTTAGCGCTTGGTTGTGTACTTGCCATTACTATTGAAATTGTGGGCAAATTAAAAATTGTTAACAAAAAAGAAGAAGTGATAGAAGAATAAAGAGGGTTTATATGATAATTAAAATTATTAAGGTTTTCTTTACAATAATTTTAGTGCTTGCTTTTTCAGCAGGTGCTATTGTTGGATATATTATATGGGAAAATAAAAGCGTTGATGTTTCGGAATATAGTGTGTATTCCGAGAAACTACCATACGCTTTTGATGGCTATAAAATATTAATGCTCGCAGATTTTCATAATTCGGATAATTATAACAAGATAACCGAAAAAATTTCAAAGTTAAAGCCAAATATAATAGTTTTAGTTGGAGATATGATTAATTCAACAGATACCTCATTTGAAAACTTTGAAGCTCTTGTAGATAAAAATTCAGATGTAGCACCTATTTATTTTGTTAGTGGTAATCACGAAAAATGGTCTGAGCACGAAAAAGAATTTTTAGAAGTAGTAAAAAATCATGGAATTATAAATTTGAATAATAAAAGTGTGAAAATTACATATCAAAACAGCAATATAGCATTAACAGGCTTTGAAGATGTTGTGTATGCTGATGCTGAAATGCGCCTTCCTATTGTCGAGAAAGGACTTAAAGAATTATCGAACATTAAAGCAAATCAAGGGCTTTTTAATATATTACTCTTTCATCGTGCAAATTTGTTTGATACAGTTACACAGTATCCATTTGATTTAGTATTATCTGCGCATTTGCATGGTGGGCAAATAGGCTTGCCATTTGTTGGGGATTTCTTGCTATCTCAAAGGCATAAAAGTGATAAATATATTAAAGGATATTATAGAAATGGCGATTCGCAATTAGTAGTTAGCGCTGGGCTTTCTGAAGATATGGCTAATCCACGGGTGCTTAACCCACCTGAATTAGTTATGATAACTTTAAAGGCAATAAAATAATTTATAGGGGAAAAACAATGAATTCAGTTGAATTATTTAAAAAAGCAAACGAATTAATACCAGGAGGAGTTAACAGCCCTGTAAGAGCTTTTAGGTCTGTTAATATGACGCCACCATTTATAAAAAGTGCTTATGGCTCGAAAATATATGACGTTGAGGGCAATGAATATATAGATTATGTCTGCTCTTGGGGGCCTATGATACTTGGACATTTGTTTCCACCAGTAGTTTTAGCTGTGGAAAATGCTATGAAAAATGGGTTCAGCTTTGGCGCACCAACAGAGGCAGAGGTTGAAATTGCACAAATAATTTGTGATGCCGTTCCATCTATCGAAATGGTTAGGCTTGTAAGCTCTGGCACCGAGGCAGTTATGAGTGCACTTCGCCTTGCAAGAGGCTTCACAGGCAAGCAATATATCGTAAAATTTGCAGGGTGCTACCATGGTCATAGCGATAGTATGCTTGTAAAGGCAGGCTCTGGGCTACTAACATCAGGGATTCCAGATAGTAGTGGCGTGCCAATTAACACTGCTAATTCAACCCTAATTGCAGAATATAATAATATAGATAGTGTGAAAAAGCTGTTTGACGAATTTGGTGGTGAAATTGCAGCTATCGTTGTTGAACCAATTGCAGGCAATATGGGCGTTGTAACACCAAATATTAAATTTATAAAATATCTAAGACAGGTTACAAAAGATACAAATTCCCTGCTTATATTTGACGAGGTTATAAGTGGCTTTCGTGCATCGTATGGTGGTGCGCAGGAATTATATAATATTATCCCAGATATAACAACCTTGGGCAAAATTATAGGTGGTGGAATGCCAATGGGTGCGTATGGTGGCAGGCGAGATATTATGTCGATGGTTGCACCTCTTGGTAGCGTGTACCAAGCAGGCACATTATCTGGCAACCCTATTGCAACCGCCGCTGGTCTTGCGACCTTAAAGGAACTTAGGGATAATAAAAACATATATAATGAATTAGAAAGCAAGGCTAATGCATTAATTGATGGCTTTATTGTAGCCTCGCAAAAATATGGAATTAAGATTAAAATAAATAAGCTTGGCAGTTTGTTTACTGTTTTTTTCACAGATTGCGAGGTTATAGATTATAAAACTGCACAAACAAGCGATACGAATATGTTTGCAAAATATTTCAAGGAAATGTTAGGGCAAGGCATATACTTAGCACCATCTCAATATGAAGCGGTATTTATTTCTAATGCAATAACTAATGAAGACATATCAAAAACTTTAATAGCTATCGATAAAGCGTTTGCGGCCTTTTAGCCCCAAACGCTTTTGTCATTTGCTATGAAATTGCTATAAAAATGGATTTGTATTGTAAAACACTAAGCAATTTCCTCACGCAAGCAATCATCGCCCCATTTAGGGGCTTGCTTGCAAGCAAGTTGCTTCGCAACCTTTTTTAAATCATAAAATAGTTGTATTCTATGGCAATATGTGTTAATATTAAGAGAACTGGGAAAATATATATATGAGGTGAAAGTATGAAAAATATATTTAATAAAATGTTTGGAACATATAGTGATAGAGAACTTAAAAGGCTTATGCCGATAGTTGAGAAGACAGAGGCATTTGAAGAGGGCATTAAAAAGCTCTCAGATGAACAATTAAAAGCGAAAACTCCTGAATTTAAAAACAGGCTTGCAAATGGTGAAACGCTTGACGATATACTTCCAGAGGCATTTGCAGTAGTTCGTGAGGCATCATGGCGAGTTCTTGGTATGCGCCACTTTGCTGTGCAAATTTTGGGTGGTATTGTGCTCCACCAAGGTCGTATTTCTGAAATGAAAACTGGCGAGGGTAAAACCCTTGTTGCAACACTTCCTGCATACCTTAATGCGCTAACTGGCGAAGGCGTTCATATTGTAACAGTAAATGACTACCTTGCAAAGAGGGATAGTGAATGGATGGGCAAGCTACATTCATTTCTTGGGCTTACAGTAGGGCTTATTATACATGATTTAGACAATGACGAACGTCGTGCGGCATATAATTCTGATATAACCTATGTGACGAATAATGAGCTTGGCTTTGACTACCTTCGTGATAATATGGTTATATACAAGGAACAAAAGGTGCAACGTGGACAGCCGTATGCCATTGTGGACGAGGTTGATAGCATACTTGTGGATGAGGCAAGAACTCCACTTATTATTTCTGGTGCTGGGGATAAATCTACAATTCTTTACGAAACTGCAGATAAATTCGCACGCTCACTAAAATATGTAAAAATTAAAGAAACAGATAGCAAGCAACACGATGATGAAGAACTTGATGCAGATTATATAGTTGACGAAAAAGGTCATACAGCAACACTTACTCAGCATGGTATTAAAAAGTCGGAAATGAGCTTTGGACTTGAAAACCTTTCAGACCCTGAAAACCTTACTATTTCACATCACATTAACCAAGCAATTCGTGCCCATGGCATAATGCGCAGGGATAAAGACTATGTTGTGAAAGATGGCGAGGTTATCATTGTTGACGAATTCACAGGTCGCCTTATGTTTGGTAGGCGTTATAGTGATGGTCTTCACCAAGCCATAGAGGCAAAAGAAAAAGTAAAGGTAGAGCGTGAGAGCAAAACACTTGCAACAATTACCTTCCAAAATTATTTTAGGTTATATAAAAAGCTTTCAGGTATGACAGGTACTGCTCAAACAGAGGAAGATGAATTTCAAGCAATTTACAAGCTTGATGTTATTGTTATACCTACAAATAGGGAACTTGCAAGAAAAGATTTATCAGATGCAGTTTATAAAAATGAAAAAGGCAAATTTTCGGCAGTTATAGAACAGATAAAAGAATGCCACGCAAAAGGTCAGCCTGTGCTTGTCGGTACGATAACTATTGAAAAATCAGAGGAGCTTGCGAGTGCACTTAAAAAGCAAGGTATTCCACACGTTGTGCTTAACGCAAAATTCCACGAAAAAGAGGCAGAAATAATTGCACAAGCAGGTAAGCAGGGTGCGGTTACAATCGCTACAAATATGGCTGGTCGTGGTACAGATATTGTGCTTGGTGGTAATGCAGAATATATGGCAAAAACACAAATGAAAAAGCAAGGCTTTGAGGAGCACTTAATAATAGAATCAACAGGCTTTGCAGATACCGATAATGAAGAAATATTAAATGCAAGGGCTGTATTTAAAGAGCTTTACTCAGAATTCAAAGAAGAAATAGATGCTGAACGTGACGAGGTTATAGAAGCTGGTGGCTTGTTTATCATAGGTACAGAACGCCACGAAAGTAGACGTATTGATAATCAATTAAGAGGTCGTGCTGGTCGTCAAGGGGATATCGGTTCCTCAAAATTCTTTATTTCACTTGAGGACGATTTAATGCGCCTATTTGGTTCAGATAGGCTAACTGGAATGGTAGAGGCATTAGGCTTAGAGGAGGACCAACCTATCGAGGCTAAAATGTTATCTGGCGCAATAGAAAACGCCCAAAAGAAAATTGAGGGCAGGAACTTTGATACTCGTAAGCACGTTTTGCAATACGATGATGTAATGAATAAACAGCGTGAAATTATATATGGTCAACGTCAAAAGGTTTTGGCTGGCGATAATTTGCGTGATAATATTTTGTCTATGGTAGATTCAATGGCAGATAAAATTGTGGCATTAACAGTTGGCGAGCATCAGTTTGCTGATGATTGGACTTGGGAAACATTCTTTGCACAAATGATTGAAGTATTTGGTATTGATGTTCAGCTTGAGGATGAGCAAAAATTTGCACTAAGAAGAGAAGAACTAAAAGACCTAATAATAGATGCAGCCACTGAGGTTTATAATAGGAAAGAGCAAGATTTTGGCGAAGAAAATATGCGTGAGCTTGAGCGTATAGTTCTACTTCAAGTGGTTGACCAAAAATGGATGGATCATATTGATGCTATGGAGCAATTACGCCAAGGTATTGGACTAAGGGCGTATGGACAAAGAGACCCTGTTGTTGAATACAAATTCGAGGGTATGAATATGTTTGAAGAAATGATAGAGTCAATAAAAGAGGATACAGTTAAATATATTTGCCATGCAAGAAATAATAGTGGTGAATTAAAACGTGAGCAAGTAGCCGAGCCACTTGTGGAATCACATGGTGATAATGATCGTGAGCCACAAAAGAAAAAACCAGTAGTAAAGGGCGATAAAACAGGCAGAAATGACCTTTGCCCATGCGGTAGTGGTAAAAAGTTCAAAAAATGTTGTGGTCAATAATGCAATGTGGTCAATAGGTCACTTTAAAGGGGTTGAAATATATGCTTGAATTTGAAGAATACCGTCTTTCATTAGACGCTTTAGAAAAAGATATAATTGAATTGAGGGATTCACTTTGACATCTCAGGCACAAATTCCGAGATAGCAAAGCTTGAAGAACTAACGTCATCAGTGGATTTTTACTCTGATATGGAATCTGCTCAAAAAATTCTGCAAAAATCCAAACAGCTTTCAGATAAAGTAAGCCGTTACACAGCACTTTATCAACACTTCGAGGATATGGTTACACTCGTTAGCCTTGGCATAGAAATGGAAGACGCATCAGTAGTGGGTGAGGTTAAAGAGGGATATAAAAAGCTTGTTGACGAGCTTGAAACCATGCGCCTTGAAACGCTTTTAGCTGGTGCGTATGATAAAAATAACGCTATAATGACTCTCCACGCAGGCGCAGGTGGTACAGAGGCGCAGGATTGGGTGGAAATGCTACTTAGAATGTTTTCACGCTGGGCAGAAAGGCATGGCTTTAAATTAGAAACACTTGACTATCTTGCAGGTGACGAGGCAGGGGTGAAAAGCGTGACAATTCTAATCGAGGGCTTAAATGCGTATGGCTATGCAAAATCAGAAAAAGGTGTGCATAGGCTTGTTAGAATTTCACCGTTCGACTCATCAGGGCGCAGGCATACCTCGTTTGCATCTGTTGATGTTATGCCAGAAATTGACGAAGATGTTCAAATAGATATAAACCAAGAGGATCTACGTGTAGACACCTTTCGTGCAAGTGGCGCAGGTGGTCAGCACATCAACAAAACGGATAGCGCAATTCGCATAACGCACATACCAACAGGAATTGTTGTATCCTGCCAAAGTGAGCGTTCACAGCATAAAAACCGTGAAACATCAATGAAGCTACTTAAAGCAAAGCTAATTGAGGCAAAGGAACGAGAGAATAAAGAAAAAATAGAAGATTTAAAAGGTGAGTATAAGGATATAGCGTGGGGAAGCCAAATACGTTCATACGTTTTCCAACCATACAGCCTTGTGAAGGACCATAGAACCAATTTTGAAATGGGTAATATGGGAGCAGTAATGGACGGTGATATTGACGGATTTATCAATGAATATTTAAAAGCATCATCACTTGGTCAACTAAACTTAAAATAATCGGAGGAACAGATTTTGTTTGACAAATTGTCATTTTTAGAACAGCATTACGAGGAACTATCAACCTCAATAAGCGACCCAGAGGTTATAGCTGACCAAAATAAATTTCGCACGCTATGTAAGGAACATTCAGATATAACACCAATCGTAGAAAAATATCGTGAGTATAAATCTGCACTCTCACAGCTTGATGAAGCAAAGGAAATGCTAATCGAGGCAGACAAAGATTTCCGTGAAATGGTGCAAATGGAAATTGATGAGTGCAAAGAAAAAATAACAGAATATGAAGAAGATTTAAGAGTTTTATTGCTTCCAAAAGATCCAAATGACGATAAAAATGTTATTGTTGAAATTCGTGGTGGCGCAGGCGGTGACGAAGCGGCACTTTTTGCAGGTAACCTTATGCGAATGTATTCAATGTATGGTGAAACAAAGCGTTGGAAAACTGAAATTCTTAGTATGAACGCAACCGAGCTTGGTGGAATAAAGGAAGTTTCCTTTGGCATAAGTGGTCAAGGTGCATATAGTCGCCTTAAATATGAAAGTGGCGTTCACCGTGTTCAACGTGTGCCATCAACCGAAAGTAGTGGCAGAATACATACCTCAACTGTAACAGTAGCGGTTTTGCCAGAGGTTGAAGAGGTTGAAGTTGATATTAGCCAAAACGATTTGCGCATAGACGTTTTCCGTGCAGGTGGTCCGGGTGGACAATGCGTTAACACAACAGACTCTGCTGTGCGTATAACACATATACCAACAGGGCTTGTTGTTTCATGTCAAGATGAAAAATCTCAGCTTAAAAACAAAGAAAAAGGTATGAAAATTTTGCGTTCACGTTTATACGACCTTTTGCACAGTCAACAGCATGACGAAATAGCGCAACAGCGCAAAAGTCAGGTTGGAACTGGTGACAGAAGTGAGCGAATTAGAACATATAATTTCCCGGATGGGCGTGTTAGTGACCATAGAATAAAGCTTACACTTCATAAATTAGATGCAGTTTTAAATGGTGAGCTTGATGAAATTATTGACGCACTTACAACCCATTACCAAGCAGAAAAGCTAAGGGGCGAATAGTGGCTTTGAAAGAAATATTAGTTTCTTTCAAACTGCACAAGTGCAATTTTTCACACTTGTGTGAAAAATATTTTGCACGTGCTATAGATTGAATTTAAGCCCATTTCCTGCAAGGGCGAATTCATTTCGCACGATAGCAGGAATGGAGCTTAAATGAACACACTATTTTTAACAACTTCAAATGACGATATAGTCCGTGCCGCAGAAATTTTGCAAGGTGGCGGGCTTGTTGCTTTTCCTACTGAAACAGTATATGGGCTTGGCGCAAATGCGCTTGATGAGGTTGCCGTTGGTAGCATTTTTACTGCAAAGGGCAGGCCTTCCGATAATCCACTTATTGTGCATATTTCTAATATAAAACAGCTTGAAAGCTTAGTTTTAGAGGTTCCACCTTTAGCGAGGGTTTTAATCGATAAATTTTGGCCTGCACCACTTACAATTGTGATGAAAAAATCTAATTTAGTGCCAAATATAGTAAGTGCAGGGCTTGATACCGTTGCAATCCGTATGCCAAATCATAAAATTGCGCTTGAACTGATAGAAAAAAGTGGGATTCCTATTGCTGCACCAAGTGCAAATACATCTGGCAAGCCAAGCCCAACAAAAGCAGTTCACGTTGCAGAGGATATGACAGGCAGAATACATGCAATTATAGATGGTGGAAATTGCGATGTAGGTGTTGAATCCACAGTAATCGACGTAACAGGCGAAATTCCACTACTGCTTAGACCAGGTGGTGTTACATACGAACAGCTTGTTGAGGTTTTAGGCGTGGTAAAACAAAATTTTGAATATAAAGATGGTGAAACTCCACGCTCACCCGGTGTAAAGTATAAACATTATGCACCAAAAGCACAGGTGGTTATCCTGCGTGGTGATTTTGCAAAATATATAAATGATAATGCGCATAAATATAAAAGTGTTGGTGTGCTTAGCCACACAAATGCTTTGTTTCCTAATAACTGTGTCGTAAAAAAGCTTGGAGATAATTCAAACGAATATGCCGCAAATTTATTTGCACATCTGCGTGAATTTGATAGTGAAAATATTGATATTATTTTTGCAGAGGATATTGGCAATAAAGGTATCAACCTTGCAGTAAGTAACAGGCTATACAAGGCGGCAGGGTATAAAATTATAGAGGTGTAACAGTGAAAATATTATTAGTTTGTACAGGAAATACCTGCCGAAGCCCAATGGCAGAGGGGATTTTGAAAAATATTTTAAGTGAATATGATATATCATCTGCTGGAATTATTACTGCAAATGGTCTTGCGCCAAGTGAAAATGCAGTGCTTGCCACAAAGGAAATAGGAATTGACATTTCAAGCCACAAATCAAGGCTAATATCAAATAAGTTATTTGAAGAAAGTGATATTATCCTTTGTATGACGCAGGCTCATAAAGATATGATAATGACATATTTAGGAGAAAACGAAAAAACCTTTACATTAGCAGAGTTTGTAGGGGAAAATGGTGATATACCTGATCCATTTGGCGGAGATTTAGAGCAATATATTATATGTAGAGATAGCATTGCCACACTTTTAGAAAAAGTTGCTAAAAGGTTAAATTGTGAAAATGATGATTAGCATTGTTTCATTTAGTGAAAATCATTTAGATAGCATTGCAGAACTTGAAAAATTATGTTTTTCACTTCCATGGTCAAAGGAAATGTTTGCAGACGAGCTAAGAAGCAATATTGCGCATTACCTTGTAGCAATAGATGATAAAGAAAATATAGTAGGCTATGTGGGGATGTGGAAAATCCTTGACGAGGGACATATAACAAATGTTGCAGTGTCGCCAAATTACCGTCGGCAAGGGATAGGCGAAAAGCTTATATGTGAATTAATTAACAATGCTAAAAGGCTTGAACTGGTTATGTTAACGCTTGAGGTGAGGAAGTCGAACATTGCGGCACAAAACCTATATTCTAAATATGCTTTTAGAGAGGTTGGCATTCGTAAAAGGTATTATTCTGATACAAATGAGGATGCACTTATTATGACCTTGGAGATGAAAGTCTGAAAGAAAATGAGCGTATGCGTCGCTTGTCGAGAAAAATCTTACCACATTGTGTATGTTTATACACGTCGTGTCAAGATTTCCCCCTTACGCACTAGCCTACACACATTTTCAATTCAGCCTTAAGAAAGGAAGTACTATATATGAAACGAATTTTAGCAATTGAATCATCGTGTGACGAAACATCAGCGGCAGTTGTGGATTGCTCTGATGTATTTGACGTTAAATCGAACATAATTGCATCACAAATAGAGCTTCATAAATTATATGGTGGAGTTGTGCCTGAAATTGCATCACGAAAGCATATTGAATGTATTTCACAGGTTGTAGAAGAGGCACTTGCTGAGGCAAATTCAACCTTTGATGATATTGATGCCATTGCAGTAACCTATGCACCTGGGCTTGTTGGTGCCCTGCTTGTTGGTGTAAATTACGCAAAGTCACTCGCCTTTGCACTTAAAAAACCACTCATTCCTGTGCATCATATAGAGGGGCATATTTGTGCGAATTATATAGCCTCAAAGGATTTAAAGCCTCCATTTGTGTGCCTTGTTGCCTCTGGTGGACATTCTACAATTGCAAAAGCAAGTGATTATAATAATTATAGCGTTATCGCTCGGACTCGTGATGATGCGGCAGGGGAGGCTTTTGATAAAGTTTCTCGTGTTTTAGGTCTTGGTTACCCTGGTGGCCCAGCCATACAGCAGGCGGCTAAAAATGGTCACCCTGACGCTTTTAAGTTTCCGAGGGTACAACTTGCTGACTCGTTAGATTTTAGCTTTAGTGGTGTAAAAACATCGGTCATAAACCTTATACACAATTTGGAGCAAAAAGGTGAAGAAATTCCAATAAATGATATAGCGGCATCATTCCAAATGGCAGTTTGCGAGGTTCTTGCAAAAAGGCTTATAGATGTTGCGAAAAATGAAGGTGTGGAAAACATAGCCTTAGCAGGAGGAGTAGCCGCAAATTCACTACTTCGAGAGCTAACAGAGGAGCTTGCACAAAAAAATGGGCTTAAACTACATTATCCGCCATTAATTTTATGCACAGATAATGCCGCAATGATAGCTGCAAGGGGTTACCATTTATTGCTAAGTGGTGTGGTTGCGAAAACCGACCTAAATGCAGTAGCCACAAGGGATTTGGGCGTTTTGTAAAACGGTGAAAGTATGATGAGATTTTATCTCAAAATGTTGTTATGTAAACAACTACAACCGTATTTCATACCCATCAAAGCCAGTAAAATGGCATTGTTGATTTTGTGGATAAATCTTAAATAGCATATCAGATATAGCGAAGTGCCTGTGGATAACTTTGTGGACACTGTGGAGTAAATAATAGTATTGTTACAGAATTATGTCAATCATATTACAGAATAAAGTTTTCAAACTGTCTAAAAACTGTGCAATTCGTCGAAAAATGCAAATTCCCTTGACAATAACCGCAAAATTTCATAAAATAATATAAGAGTTTACAATGGAGGTATAATGAACATGGGTTACAATTTAGCGCAAAAAATAATTGCAAAGCATTTGGTTACAGGGGAAATGAAGGCAGGGACTGAAATTTCTATTAAAATAGACCAAACACTTACGCAAGATTCAACAGGCACAATGGCATATCTCCAATTTGAAGCAATTGGGATTCCAAGAGTTAAAACAGAAAAATCGGTAGCGTATATAGACCATAACACACTTCAAGCAGGTTTTGAAAATGCAGACGACCATAAGTATATCCAAACAGTTACAAGCAAGCATGGTATATATTTTTCACGTCCCGGCAATGGCATTTGTCATCAGGTTCATTTAGAACGTTTTGGTATTCCTGGCAAAACGCTGTTAGGCTCGGATAGCCATACTCCAACCTGTGGCGGTATCGGTATGATTGCCATTGGCGCAGGTGGGCTTGACGTTGCAGTTGCAATGGGTGGTGGTGCGTATCATCTTCTTATGCCAAAGGTTAAAAAAGTAAATTTAGTCGGCAAGCTTAGCCCGTGGGTTTCAGCGAAGGATATAATTTTAGAAGTTCTTCGTGTGCTTTCGGTTAAAGGTGGAGTTGGCTATGTTATAGAATATGCTGGTGAGGGTGTAAACACCTTAACCGTGCCAGAGCGTGCAACCATTACTAATATGGGTGCAGAGCTTGGCGCTACAACATCAATTTTCCCAAGTGATGCTGTTGCAAAGGAATTTTTAAAAGCGCAAGGCAGAGAGACTGATTGGGTAGAATTATTACCAGATTCTGATGCTAATTATGATGATGAAATAACAATTGATTTATCAAAGCTAACTCCGCTTGCTGCAAAACCACATATGCCAGACGTTGTTGATACATTAGAAAACATTGGCGCAATTAAGGTTGACCAAGTGTTTATAGGAAGCTGTACAAATTCATCATACACAGATATGATGAAAACAGCAGCAATATTAAAGGGCAGAACAGTTCACCCAGATGTTAGCTTGGTAATTGGTCCTGGCTCTAAACAGGTGCTTAATATGCTTGCGCAAAATGGTGCGCTTGCAGATATGATTGAAGCAGGTGCAAGGATACTTGAAAGTGCTTGTGGTCCATGTATTGGTATGGGGCAAGCGCCAAAGACAGACGCTATTTCACTTCGCACAAATAACCGTAATTTCGAGGGTAGAAGTGGAACAACCTCTGCACAGATATACATTGTAAGCCCAGAGGTTGCGGCAATTAGTGCAATTACAGGCGTGCTGACAGACCCACGCACACTTGGCAAGGCACCAGTTATCGAAATGCCAAAGCAATTTTTAGTAAACGATAATATGGTTGTTGCCCCTGCTGAAAAGGTAGAGGACGTTGACGTTGTTAGAGGCCCAAATATTAAGCCTTTCCCAATAAATGTAGAACTTCCATTTTGCATAAGGGCAGAGGCACTAATTAAGGTTGGAGATAATATAACAACCGACCATATTATGCCATCAAACGCAAAATTATTGCCATTCCGTTCAAATATACCATATTTATCTGAATTCTGCCTTGCACCTTGCGATGCTACTTTTCCTGCTCGTGCAAAAGAAAAAGAGGGTGGGTTTATTATTGGTGGCTCAAATTATGGTCAAGGCTCATCAAGAGAACACGCAGCACTTGTTCCACTTTACCTTGGAATTAAGGCAGTTATTGCTAAATCATTTGCAAGAATACATATGGCTAACCTTATAAATTCTGGCATATTGCCACTAACCTTCCATAGTGAGGAAGATTATGATAGCATTGATGAGGGTGACGTTTTAATACTTGATGATATTAGGAATGCAATTGAAGAAGATGCTCCAATAGTACTTAAAAATGAAACAAAGAGTGATAGAATGGTGCTTGATATTTCGCTTTCACCTCGCCAAAGAGATATAATTCTTGCGGGTGGACTTTTAAACTACACTAAATTACAAAGTGAGGGTAAATAAATGAATGATGCAATAAAATTAGCACAAGAAAAATTCGGCAAATTATTAGAAGAACAATTAGTTAGAATTGAACAAATGAACGAAACAAAGGATTTTATAAATTATTCAGAGCTTGAAAAGGTTATAATTGGCGTAGTAGGTGGCGACGGAATAGGCCCTGCTATAACAAAAGAGGCTCATAGAATATTAGAATTTTTGCTTCAAGGCGAAAAGGTTGAATTTAGAGTAATTGATGGGTTAACAATAGAAAACCGTGCCGCTTGTGGCAAAGCAATTCCAGATGATGTTTTAGAAGAGCTTAAAAAATGTCACGTTATATTAAAAGGCCCAACAACAACACCTCGTGCAGGTGACCCATGGCCAAATATTGAAAGCGCAAATGTTGCAATGCGTAAGGAGCTTGACCTTTTCGCAAACGTGCGCCCTGTAAAGGTTGCAGACCAAGGCATTGATTGGACCTTTTATCGTGAAAATACAGAGGGCTCATACGCAGTAGGCTCAAAGGGTGTTCACGTAACTGACGAGTTAGCAATAGATTTTTGCGTAACAACAACAGAGGGAACAGAGCGCATAGCTCGTGCCGCTTTTGAATATGCTAAAAAAGCAGGAAAAACAAAAGTAACTGCAATTACAAAAGCAAATGTTGTAAAAACAACTGACGGTAAGTTTTTAAATATATGTCAACAGGTTGCAAAGGAATATCCAGGAATCGAGCTTGACGATTGGTATATAGATATTATGACAGCAAAGCTTGTAGACCCAAAACGTCGCACACAGTTCCAAGTAATGGTATTGCCTAACCTGTATGGGGATATACTAACAGATGAGGCGGCAGAATTCCAAGGTGGCGTTGGCACAGCAGGTAGCGCAAATATTGGCAAAAGGTATTCAATGTTTGAAGCCATTCACGGTAGCGCACCTCGTATGGTTGACGAGGGCAGAGATAAATATGCTGACCCATGTAGCATAATTCGAGCGGCAGTAATGCTTTTAGAACATATTGGCTATGCTGAAAAAGCTAAAAAGTTAGAAAGAGCACTTGATATTTGTATGTATGAAGAAAAGAAATACGAAATAACTGGTCGTGATACTGGCGTTACTGGTGCGGAATTTGCTGACTATGTAATGGCTAAAACAAAATCTCTTTAAAGGATTTTTACTTAATGAAGCACAATGGTTTTTCAAAAATGCTCGATAGCTCGTTTGAGTTTGAGGAGCTAATTAATTGCATAAAGGGCAGGGAAACTCTCCCTGCCAACATAATTGGGGTGTCGGAATCTGTTATTTCGCACCTTGTTTTTTGTGCGCACCAAAAACTTTCAAAGCCTGTTTTAATAATTGTTCCAGACGGAATTACAGCAAGGAATATTTTAGAGGACTTACAGCTTTTTTTTGATGAAGATGTTTTGCAGTTCCCCGAGCGAGAGCTTATTTTTTACGATATAGAAGCCTCTGCACAGGAAATTTTATCTATGCGCCTTAATATTTTAGAACGCTTAAATAATGGGAATTTGCCAGTAGTTATAGCAACTGTTCCTGCACTCTTAAGTGCAACAACTCCAAAATCTGCATTTGATGAATATAAAATATCCTTTAAGGTTGGCGAAACCTGTGATATAAACTCACTTGCAAAAAGCTTTGTTCACCTTGGCTATGTGCGTGAGGATATGGTAGAGGGCAGGGGACAGTTTAGCATTCGTGGTGGTATTGTAGATTTCTTTTCGCATAGTGGTGAAAACCCTTGCAGAATTGAGCTATTTTATGATGAGGTAGACTCAATTCGTGAGTTTGACGTGCTTTCACAACGCTCGTTAGACAAAATAGAAAGTGTTACTGCACTTCCAGCAGGGGAATTTATTTTAGATAGTGACGAACGAAATAAGCTTATTGAAAAACTAAAATTATTTTTGGAAACCGAGGACGAGGTTGTTCCAGTTAGCGTGCGCCGTGACATAGAACGCCTTGAAAATTCAGCACATTTTCCATCAATCGATAAATATATACCCCTAATTTACCCTGAAATTACAACAATAATGGACTATATTTCGAAGGAGTCACTTGTATTTGTGTGCGAGCCTGCGAGGGTTAGCGAAAGTGCGCAAAGTAGTGGCTGGCAGCTTGGCGAAACTGTTGCAGGGTTTATAGAAAAAGGCATAATTCCGCCAATAGACAGTGAGTGGAGGTATGATTATGTTGATGCTATACACAGGCTATCAAAGGGCAATTTGGTTGGTTTATCAGGGCTTTCACACTCCTCCCCAGATTATAAGCCAAAGCGAATACTTTCTATTACCTCTAAAACGCAAAGCGTTTTCCACGGCAAAATAGAATTCTTTTATGATAGCGTTAGGCATTATAAAAATAATAATTATGGAGTAGTTATTTTAGGAGGAAGCCCACAAAAGGCGCAAAACATAGCGCAAACACTTTGCGATGAAGAAATAATAGCAGGGTACGTTGATAACATTACAGAGCCACCTAAGCAGGGACAAATAATCGTTACCCACGGTGAATTAAACAGGGGCTTTGAATACCCACTCATAAATATGGCAGTAATTAGTGATAAAGAAATATTTGGTCAAGATAGAAAGCGCAAACGCAAAACAATGCGCAAAAGCCACGAAAGGCTAAGTAGCTTTACAGACCTTAATGTTGGAGATTTTGTTGTTCACCAAAACCATGGTATTGGTCAGTTTTCTGGAATAAGAACCATGACAGTTGATGGTGCAACAGCAGATTACTTGCAAATTAGGTTTAACGGAAACGATTCCCTATATGTGCCAACTAATCAGCTGGATTTATTATTCAAATATGTTGGCAAAGACGGTGCAAATATAAAGCTTAACAAGCTTGGTGGCACGCAGTGGCAATTGACTAAGCAAAAGGTTAAAAAAAGCTGTGCCGATATGGCAGACCAGCTTATTCGTCTATACGCATCAAGGCAAAATATTGAGGGTGTAGCATTTTCGCCAAATAAAGAATGGCATAAGGATTTTGACGCAACATTTCCTTATGATGAAACAGATGACCAATTACTTGCAATTGATGAAGTGCGTGCTGATATGGAAAAACCACGCCCTATGGACAGATTGCTTTGTGGTGACGTTGGATATGGCAAGACGGAAATAGCGCTCCGTGCGGCATTTAAAGCTGTAATGGACGGTTACCAAGTGGCATACCTCGTTCCAACTACCATTCTTGCAAACCAGCATTACAAAACATTTTGCCAACGAATGAAGGATTTCCCTATTAAGGTTGAAATGCTTTCACGCTTTCGCACAGCAAAACAGCAAAGAGAAACTGTGAAAAGGGCGAAAACTGGCGAGGTTGATATAATAATTGGCACGCATAGAATAATTCAAAAAGACATAGAATTTAAAAAATTAGGGCTTTTAATTATAGACGAGGAGCAACGCTTTGGAGTTGCACATAAGGAACGCTTAAAGGAAATACGAAATTATGTAGATGTTCTAACCCTCACAGCAACGCCAATTCCAAGAACCCTGCATATGAGTATGATAGGCATTAGGGATATGAGCGTGCTTGAAAACCCACCAAAGGACAGGTACCCAGTTTCGACCTATGTTTTAGAGTATAATGCAGAAATTTTAAAAGATGCAATTCTTCGAGAGGTTGCTCGTGGTGGGCAGGTTTATTATCTGCATAATCGTGTGCAGACGATAGACCGTGTTGCCGCACAAATACGCACATTTGCACCAGACCTTCGTGTTGCAGTTGGGCATGGAAAAATGACTGAAAATCAGCTTGAAGACATTATGCAACAGGTTTTAGATGGCGATGTTGACGTTTTGGTTTGCACAACTATAATCGAAACAGGGCTTGATATTCCAAATATCAACACAATAATTGTAGAGGATGCCGATAAAATGGGGCTGTCACAATTGTACCAGCTTCGTGGTCGTGTTGGTCGCTCAAACAGGCTTGCATACGCATATCTTGTATATAAAAGGGACAAAGCATTATCTGAAACTGCTGAAAAAAGACTTCGTGCTATACGAGATTTCACAGAGTTTGGCAGTGGCTTTAAAATAGCCCTGCGTGACCTTGAAATTCGTGGAGCGGGGAATGTCGTAGGCGCACAGCAGCATGGACATATGGATGCAGTAGGCTATGATATGTATTGCAAATTACTTGGTGAGGCTGTTGCACAGCTTAAAGGCGAGCCTATGCCACCAGAAATTCAAACTGTTGTGTCGCTAAATATAAATGCATTTATTCCAAAGGATTATATTACTCACGAAAATTATAGAATAGAAATATATAAAAAAATTGCGGCAATAGAGAGTCAACAGGATGCATACGAGGTATATGAGGAAATAGAGGACAGATATGGCAATGTTCCTCCAAGTGTTGCAAACCTAATAGAAATAGCATTAATTAGAAGTATGGCAACCTTAATTGGCATTGACGAGGTAATGCAAAAGGAAAATGGAGTTATATTCTCATTTTCAAACGAGCGCCCACTTGATTTTGCTACTATTTCAAAATTAATCGAAGAATTCAAGGGAAAAGTGTTGTTTTCACCAAGCACAAAGTCATATATTACATTGCGCCAAAAGGGTGGAGGGCTTTTGAATAATATTAAAAGTTTGTTACAGGGCTATAAAAGATTGAAAGATGAAGAAGAGTAGAGTATAATGTAGCTATTAGATTTTTTAGGAGGATGTATTGTGAAGTTATCAAAAATAAGTCTTATAGTTGCAATAGTTTTTGCACTTACAATTAGTTTGTCAGCTTGTGGAACGGTTGATGGTTCATCAGTTGCTACTGTTAATGGTGTGAAAATTACAAAATCAGAATTCAACTTTTACCTTACACAGGTAAAATCGCAAATCGAACAACAGCAAAACACAGCAAGCGCACCAGATTTTTGGGAAACTGCTGAGGTAGAGGGCAAAAAGGCAATAGATGCCGCAAGGGAAAAAGCACTTGATGAGGCTGAAAAGGCTGCAATTATTACTCAAAAAGCAAAGGAAAACGGAATTAAGCTTTCGCAAGAGGATGTTGCGTCTATCGGCAAACAAAAATCAAGCCAAATGCAAAAATCAGGTGGAAGAGATGCATTCGAGGCAGAGCTTAAAAAGAATGGCTTAACATCTGAAACGTATAATAGTCTACTTGAAAACAGTTTATATGCAAGCAAGCTTAAAGAAAAATTTGCCACAGATGTTGATGATGCTGCCGCAAAACAATTTTACTTAGAAAAAACAGCTCGTGTTAAGCACGTTCTTGTTATGACAGTAGGGCAACAAGATGGAAAGCCATTACCAAAGGAACAACAAGACGCTGCAAAAGCAAAGGCAGAACAAATTCTTGCTAAGGCTAAAGCAGGAGAAGATTTTGATAAATTAGTTGCACAATTTTCAGAAGATCCAGGCTCACAAAGTCAACCAGACGGTTATATATTAGGTATAGGTTTCGCACTTGGTAGCCAAGGTGGTATGGTTCCTGCTTTTGAAACAGCATCACTTGCACTTCAGGTTGGTGCAGTTAGTGATATAGTTGAAACAAATTATGGTTACCACATTATAAAAAGATACGCAACTGATGAAGCTCAATTTGAAAAGAATAAAGAAGAACTTAAATCACACGCTAAAAATACTCAATTTGAGGATTTACAAGCACAGTGGAAAGCAGATGCTAAAATATCTGTAAATGAAAAAGAACTTAAATCAATTAAATAATATTATACTAAGTTTATATCAAAAAAGTGGCTATGCCACTTTTTTTGATAAAATTTCTAAAAATGGTAATAATATAATACAAACAGGAGGTATTATATTATGCAAACTTATCAGCGAATACCAAAACATATAGGAATTATACCCGACGGGAACAGAAGATGGGCAGTTTTAAATGGCTATGAAAAGGAAGATGGGTATAAGTTTGGCATTGCCCCAGGGTTCGAGTTTTATAACAGATGTATAGAGCTTGGCATACAAGAAATCACTTTTTATGGCTTTACACAGGATAATACAAAGCGCCCAGCAGTGCAAACAGAGGCATTTAGTAGTGCGTGTGTTAGCTCTGTTTTGCAACTAACCGATTATGATGCAGAATTGCTTATCGTGGGCAACACAGATTCACACCTGTTCCCAAAGGAACTAATGCCTTTCACACGCAGAACCAAATTCGGCAAAGGTCTAATAAAAGTGAATTTCTTAGTAAACTATGGTTGGAATTGGGATTTAACTCAATCGTTAAAGCGAAATTCAAAAGGCAAAGATGGTTTTAGTAAAAGCATTGCATCGTCTGATATTTCAAGAATTGATTTAGTAATTCGATGGGGAGGCAGAAGACGTTTAAGCGGTTTTCTGCCAATTCAAACAATTTATTCAGACTTTTATATTTTAGATGATTTATGGCCAGATTATAAACCAGAGCATTTAGACTTAGCGCTTGAGTGGTATCAAATACAAGATATAACCTTGGGAGGTTGATTATAATACCTTCCTAACGTTATACATCGATTCAAGCACAAGCCAGTTTTGTGGAAAATATCTGCCTAATGTCCAATAGCTTACCCCTCCAAGCTTATACTCGTTTACGAGCATAAGCTTTGCTTGTATGCTCCTTGCATCCTCAAACCAAACTATATGCCCTCTGCCACCACTTTCGTAGTAATTGTAAAATGGTGATTGTGCTACTGTATTATATTCAATCCTTGCTTTATTTACAAAGGCTCTGTTAACAGCCTCAACATTTGAGATTGTAGTCGCTCTTGTTCCAGGCTCGTAGGGCAATTTCCAGTCATAACCGTAATTTGGAATGCCCATTAAAATTTTCTTGCTTGGTATGGCTGCAACTGCATAGTCTAAAACCTTTTTAACCCTGTCTAACGGGGCAACAGGCAAAGGTGGCCCTGCTACATAACCCCATTCATAGGTCATAAGAATAACAAAGTCAACTGTTGCACCGTGCACAGGATAGTCGTGCGCCTCATACAAAAGCCCTCTTTGAGTGGCAGAGTTCTTAGGTGCAAGCGCAGTTGTTACAATATAACCTTGTCTGTGCATAATTTCGGTTACCTTGCGCACAAAATTATTATAGCTTTCTTTGTCATACGGGAAAATATATTCAAAATCAATGTTAAGACCATAATAATTTTTAGCCTTCATTATTCTAAGAACATTTGCAATTAAAGCGTCCTGCGCCTGCTGATTAGTGAGTATAGTGTGCGCAAGGGTGCTACTAAACCCAGAGCCCTCAATAATATTAGTAATTACCATAATTGGCGCAACGTTTGCATTTCTTGCCGCTGTAATAATCGCATCATCGTTAATTGTAGTAAGCGAGCCATTAGCCATAACATCATAGCTAAAAATGCTTAGAAATGTCAAATGTGGCAGGGTTTTGCGTAGCACCTCCATATTTGTGGTAGTTAGCACATATCCATTAACGTTTATTGTACCAAGTTTTTTTTGCTCGGCAGGAATAATAAGCTTTTCACCTACAAATATTGAGTTAGGGTTAACCAAGGAGTGGTTAGCCTTTATTAACGCTTCGGATGAAACACCATATTTTTTTGCAATAGTGTAAACAGATTCCCCGCTTAATACCGTGTGCGTTTTGGGGTTTTCTGTAATCACTAATGTTTGCCCAACAACCAAATGCGTTGGGTCTGTAATTTCGTTTTCTCTTATAATTTTATCCTGCGACGTTCCATTTGCTTTTGCAATAGAATAAATGCTATCGCCAGGCTTAACAACATAAATAATCATATATATCATACCTTTCATAAAAAAAGTTGCGAAGCAACTAAAAATGCTTATATATGTAATATATGATAGTAAATATTTATGGTGCAGAATATTAATCCATTCCTTACATATATTATAGCTTGAATTTATGCGCCATTTCCTTTAAACTTTAAACATAAATACAAAAACAAAGGGGAGCTAATATTATGAGGAAATATGGTAAATTTATTTCTATGCTTGTAGTTTCAACAATGCTTATGGTTATGCTTGGTATATTTCAAACTGATGCGTCTATTTTAGATACATACACTGTAAAAAGTGGGGACACGCTGTGGAAAATCTCAACAGCCGTTTCTGTAACAGTTAACGATTTAAAGCTACTAAACGGAATTACAACAGATGCTATTTCAGTTGGACAAGTTCTAAAATTAAAGCCTGATTCACATTTGTATATAGTAAAATCGGGTGACTCACTTTGGTATATTGCAAATAAATTTGGTATTACTGTAACCAGTTTAAAAGCATTAAACGGGCTTGTAAGTGATTCAATTTATATAGGACAATCACTTAAAATAATGCCTGATACTATTTCTTATGTGGTTAAAACTGATGATATTCTGTATACAATAGCTACTAAATTTAATGTAGCAGTTTTGGATATTAAAAGTATAAATGCGCTTACAACTGATATGATTTATGTAGGGCAAACACTTTTAATTCCATATAAATTGCAACCAGTTATAGCACCAACTCCAACTCCAACCCCAACCCCTATCCCTACCGTAACAAGACCAGCCCCAGTTTTATCTTGGCCATCCATTACCTATATTGTGCAAGCAGGGGATAATGCCAGTATAATATCAACCAAATTCGGTGTGACTTCAAGTAATATAATGAAGTACAATTATATGTCAACTTCAGATTGGTTTAATGCAGGCGAGAAAATAGCAATTAACGGATATGCACCAAGAAATTATGCAGTTGTTCCAGGCGAGGATTCAGCGCCAACTCACTTTGGACATTTAGTAGATTGGTTTTTAGATGGAAAATATTTATTAAGAAGAAATGCAGTTTTCACAATTACAGATTTGCAAACAGGAAAAGCATTTACTGTAAAGGTTTTGGGTGGGTATAACCACGCAGATGTTGAGCCACTAACAGCAAATGACACAAATGTTATGAAGCAGATATGGGCAAATTGGGAATGGACGCCAAGACCAGTCGTTATTTTTAAGGATGGAATGAATATTGCCGCATCATTATCCGGTATGCCACATAGCTTTGACACAACACCAGACAATGGAGTAGTAGGACATTTTGATTGCTATTTAAAAAATAGCATACCTCATGGAGTGGATAAATCACAGGTATATGTAAATCAGCATTATGCAAATGTGTATAAAGCGGCTGGAATTCAGCAATAAATTAAAGGTTAGGAAATCGAAAGATTTCCTAACCTTTTTGAATTAATAAATATAATTTACTGCCAAACCTTTGTTGCTGTTCCCACAATAGTTGCCCATTTACTCTTTAAATTATAAGTTGCACCAGCATTAATTTCTTTTAGCTGACCAGTAAAATAACCTTTATTGTTTATCTTGCCACTCACCTTAATAGTAACAATTGCATCAAATTTTTCTGGTATCGCAGCTTCTACTATCTCACCGTTTTCCATTTCCAAGTTATCAACAGCAGGAGTGAATTTTAAATCAGCAAGCGTACCCATTTCTCCAGAAATCTTTTCATTTAGAAATAATGTTAGCCCTCTGCTTTTTTCTAATGCCTCTGCAGTTGCAGGACGGATATTCTTAACCTCTACACAGTAGTAAAAATCCGAATTTGAAACTACTGTTTTGTTGGTTTTAACAAAAAATTTGAAATAGATACCAGCAATAGCTATAATTATAACAAGAATTACTGCAATATCTACAATGCTAATTTTGCCAAATAGTTTACCATTTGAATCCATAATCATTATGTTTATCCCTCCCTTATTTTCTAAGCCCAACAATAAAACCTTCTGAAGAAGCAAAGCCTTTGCCGTGGAATTGCATTTGCATACCTATGCGAACTTCCTCTTTATCACCACGAAAATTGTCTGCTGTTTCATTAACAGTAGCCTCTATGGTAACTGTTGCTTGGTAACGGTTTTGGGAAGTTTTCCAAAGGTACTTGCCGTTTATTGCATCCCTTGTCATTTTCTTATATGGCTCAACTTTAACGTCTTTAACCTTACCACTGTCTATATTAGTCATACCATATATAACATTTTCTCCAACCAAAAAGCTATTAGCATTATCCAAAGAAAGGTTTGGTACTTCAATGTCAAATTCTATCTTTGTTTGGTTTTTATCAACAATTTTTGCTTTGTTTTTTGAAACATAATAAAATCCGCCACCAACAATTGCAATTACTAAAATTGCTATTATCGATAAATCAATTATATTAAGCTTTAATTTACCCATTATCTTTTCACCTCACAAATGTTTTTGTAGAAACTTTCCATATTATTTGTCATAATGCGTGACGTAAAACGGTTTTCAAAAACTTCTCTGCTTTGCTTTGATATTTTATTCCTCAAATTTTCATCACTAAGTAGCTTAATTATTGCGTTTGCAAGAGCAGTTGCATTTTGTTTTGGAACGACGTATCCATTTAAATCGTCCTTTATAAGCTCTGGGTTGCCACCAAAGTCACTAACAACAGCAGGCTTTCCAATGCTCATTCCCTCAAGGAGTGAAAGGCTTGCCGCCTCTGTTCCAAAAGACGCATTAGCTTGTATATCCATAATGTTCATAAGATGACTAACATTATTTAAAAAGCCAGTAAATAAAACAACATCGTCAAGGCCCTTTTCCTTTGCGTAACTTCTAAGTGCTTCCTCACGAGTGCCAGTTCCTGCAATAACAAACCTTGCCTTAATACCAGCATCTTTAACCAAGCCTGCTGCATCAATAAAGTATTCGTGTCCCTTCACAAGCTCTAAACGAGCAATAATCGCAATAACAAATTCATCTTCACGAATCCCAAAAGCTTTTTTTACTTCTACTTTTAGGTCATAAGAAATTTCCGAAAGACCATCAACACCATTATAAATAACATCAATATTTTCATCTTTAATCCCAGTATCAGTAAGGTTTTTCTTTGCTGCCCCTGCAACTGCAATAATTCTGTCAGAAAGATAACCACCAACACACCCATTTATACATTTGCCAATGCCCTTTGTTAGGTACTCCTTAGGCTCAAAAACACTATGCCTTGTGTATACAATTGTTTTTACCCCTGCAATTCGAGCAGCAATTCGCCCAGAAAGTGTAGCGTGGGTATGGACAATATCGGGTTTTTCGGCTTTGAATACTTTTATAAGCTCATTAACTGCTTTTGTACTAAAAGATTTATCTGCCATACCGTCTACCACTATAACCTTAAAGCCAAGAGCTTCAATTTCTTTAATTAACCTACTATTTGTAGGAACAATTACGCTAATATCAAATGTATTTCTATCACAGTTATTTAGATAAGCGAGAAGATATTTACCAGCACCACCAATATTTGTATCACTAATTATGTGCGTCAATTTTATCACTTTAGTCATTTTGAACCCTCCTTGCTGCAATTCCTATTGCAATTGTCATCCAAAATATTAAGAATACTCTGTAATTATACCAAACATAATCGAATGCACCTTGAAGTAAAAATCCTAATAACCCTGCAATAACAGCAGCGCAAATTATACCGCATAAGCCTTTTTTATCTGAAAGATATCCAAGGAATATTTTCTTGATTGAAATAACCATAGTTGATAAAAACACGCCAAGCCCTATTATGCCTGTTTCACATAAAAGCTGTAAATAAATGTTGTGTGCGTGTGGTGCGTTAATCGAGCTATACGAGTAAAAAGGATAAATTTTGTTATATGCATCACTTCCAAGCCCAATGCCATAAATACCAAAATCTCGTAGCATATTAAGAGTGCCAAGCCAAATATAAACCCTGTAAGAGGTAGAAGAATCGTTAATGTTACCAATGCTCGTAAACCTTGTTATAATACTGGTTGGAAGCACGAATGGAAGCACGAACATTGCCAAAATACCAAGCGCCAAAAGCCTTCTATCTATAAATATTGCAAAGATAGCGGCTATAAGTATAAGCCCAAGCCAACAGCCCCTCGACTGTGTGAACACCATACATAAAATAGATGAGCATAAAACAACAAAATAGTAAAATTTAGCTAAATGCGTCTTGCAGGCGTAAATCATACCTGCACAAACAGGAATTAAGAGTAGTAGATATTCGCCAAGCACGTTAGGGTTTTCAAGCGTTGAATATACTCTAACGGTAATTTCTGTAAACATTTTATCATCAAGCCAAGCGTTAGCATCAGTTTTACCAAAGAATTGTTGATAAATTCCATAAAGTGAAACCAAAAACCCTGCTGTTACAAACAATGAAATTACAATTTTAAGGCGTTCCTTTGAGTTTATAGCGCTAACAAGCAAATATGAAAATGCAATAAACGGTGCATATAAAAGCCAAATTTTTATGCTACTTTTAGGAGTTAACGAAGTTATTGCAAAAAGTCCAAATATAAGCACAAGTGAAAATATTAAAAACCCTACTGCATCAAACTTGAATTTAAAATCGTTATTTTGCAATCGATAAATAAAAAATGAGATAAAAGTTAGCATTACAAGCCCTGCGCAAGCCATTGTAGGCACAAATGGTGCAAGGAAAACTGTCGCATACACCCCATATTCATACTTGCTAAGGGTGCGTAGTATTACGCTATTGTGTATAAGTGTTGCCATTTTTTCAGGTAAAGCCATAGAGTTTATCCATTCAAATGGTGCACTTAAAACCTTGTAAATAAAGCTATTTCTTGTTTTAATATCATTTAAGTTTCGTGTGAAAAGCCAACCGATTTCACTACAGCTCCACTTTTTCTCAATCCAACTGGCAATATTCGTAAGCAAACTTGCAATAAAACTGCCTTTTAGTAAGTTGTTCATTTTATCACCTCGCGTATTTCACTTATTTTTAAAGCCCATAGAATTGGCAAATAAAATATCATTCCAGCTAAAGTTGGAATAATTAGTTGCATAAATTTGCCCATATTTAAAGCTAAACCCTTTGCAGTTATAACAGCAATTGCCATAATAACAGTTGCGATGCCTATTTTCCCTATATAAATAAGAAGTTGTTTGTCGAAAATTGTGCCAACCTTTTTTGTCATAGTAATAATTAGCATAACAGACACCACAATAGCAGATATTGACGCACTAAGCGCAAGCCCGCCAATTCCTAAATTTAATATTTTTGTAAATGTAAATGCAAGAATTAGTGTTGTTGTTATTCCACAAATCGAAGCAATCATAGGAGTTTTGCCATCCTTCATTGCGTAAAAGCATTTATTTATAATCTCGTTAATTCCAAATGAAATCATACCAATGGAATAAAAGAAAAGAGCAGTAGAAGTAAGCATAATTGATGTTTCATCAAATTGCCCCCTGCCATAAACAACTGCAATAATAGGACGTGCAAGGAGCATCATACCAACCATAATAGGTGCAATAATAAGTAGCATAACCCTAATTGAACGGCTCATAACATTTTTAAAGCCATCAGCATTACCACCACCACTCAATTTAGAAAGAGATGGGAAGATATAGTTTGTAATACCAAATGTAAACACACCAACAATAATTATGTAAAGCCTGTTAGCAAATTCAAGCCCAGAAACAGCATGACCATCATTTAAGTATGAAGCGAATATTGTGTTAATCATTACGCAGATTGGCTGAACCCATGAGCTTATAAGTATCGGGAGTGCAAGCTTGAAAACATCTAAAATGCCATCATTACGGAGGTTCAAAATAAAGCGATATCTGTAACCTTTTTTAATAAGTGAGGGGATTTGCACGAAAACCTGCAAGCTCCAACCAATTAGCATTGCAACTGCAACACCAAAAATTCCATAGGTTTTGTTTAAAAACAGTAAATATATTATAACAGCAAGGTTTGAAACCAAGCTGATAATAGCAGGAATGTTAAATTCATCAAACGATTGCAGAATTCCTACAAACGCAAATGCAAGTGAGGTAAAAATAGTAGTAGGAAGAAGCACCATAAGTAGCTGTGAGGTAAGCGTTCTTGCCTCGACGGACATACCAGGGGCAATAAAATCTGCCAAGTTTTTTGCAAATATTACACCAATTATGCAAAAAGCAGTTGAAATAATTACAACAAGGTTTATAAAGCTGTTTGAAAAATCAAAAGCACCTTTTTTATCACCTTTTTCTAAATATCTATTAAAAACAGGAATGAATGTTGAAAGAATTGCAGCGCCTAAGGTTAGGTCGAAAAATAGTAATGGAATACGGCTTGCGTTTAAGAATGCACTTGCCTCAATGCCTGTACCATAATTACCAGCAAAAAATATATCACGAACCATGCCCATAACCTTTGCAAGCATAGTTGCTATAACCATAAAACTAACGGTTTTTAATGCTTTACTCAAATTAGCACTTCCTAACAAATTTTAATCGCAAATTCAGGACAATGTGCCCCGCAATAGCCACATAAAATGCACCTTTCGCTTTTAACCTTGCATAATCCATCAACAATGGAAAGAGCCTTTAATGAACAATGCTTTGTGCATTTGCCACAGCCTGTGCACCAATCTTCAATATGCAAGCGCCTTTTTTGCTTATTAAGACGGTTTTCTAATTCCTCACTTGGAATAGTTCCCTCGAAAAAATTGATGTTTGCCTCAACCTCATCAATTGATTGCATACCAACAGCGATAGAGTGAACATAAGGTAAGTCAAGCACAAATTTAAGTGACGAAAGGCGGTCGTTTATTAGGTTGCCACCACCGAGGGCTTTCATACCAAATATACCAATGCCTAAATTTTGTGCCTTTTGCACAGCAAGTAACATTTCGTCAATATTTCCGTCTTCAATTCCAATTCCAGCCTTGTTAATAAGGGGATGAATAACATCAATACCATTATTTTCTTCGCAAACATCATTAACAAGCGCAATATGATGAGTTGATGCACCAACTGCCCTTATAATACCTTTTGCCTTGTATTCTAATAATACATCAAGCGCTTCCTTGTGTCCACGAAGTGTATGTTTGCTTTCCTGTTGATGAAGCATAAAAATATCTATCACATCTCGCCCTAATTCACACCTTGCCTGCTCGACAGCCTCTATTGCCATTTCACGAGTGTAGGCGTATGTTTTGCTTGAAATTATTGTATCGTACTTTTGTGAGGTTGAAATAGCTTTTTTAATGTATGGATATGTTTTGTAAAGCTCGGCTGTGTCAATGAAATTAACACCACGATTTAGCGCATAGGCAATAACCTCTGCACCATCATCAACAGACATATTCGCTTGAAGTGGCCCTATCGTTAGTGCGCCAAAACACAGGCGAGATACAGAAATTCCACTTTTACCAAGCATGTGGTACTCCATATTTACTTACCTACAAGGTAGCTTTTAACAAGCTCTTCTAATAATTCATCACGCTCTAACTTGCGAATAAGCGAACGAGCGCCATTATGGCTTGTAATGTATGTTGGGTCGCCAGATAAAATGTATCCAACAATTTGGTTAATTGGGTTGTAGCCCTTTTCTTTTAGCGACGCATAAACATTAAGAATAATAGACCTCGCCTGATTATCCTCTTTGTCATAAGCCGTAAATTTCATTGTTTCATCCATTGTTTTCACATCCTATAAATTAATTTATTCTAAGCTGTGCACCAAGCTTTTCGCCAAGTGCCGCAACTATTTTCTCCATTACTGGGTTAACCTCATCATCTGTAAGAGTTCTATCTGCCGCCCTAAACACAAGCGAATACGCAACACTTTTAAAGCCCTCTGCAACCTGTTTGCCCTTGTAAACATCGAATAGGTTAAAGGTTTCGATAATGTCAGTCTTTGTTTTTCTGAATATATCTTCAATTTGGCGAACAGTAATATCGTCACTAACAAGCATTGCAATATCCCTTGTAACAGCAGGATATTTTGGCAGGTGCTTGTATATTTTATCAAGCTTTTTGCATTGCATTAGCATATCAAAATCAATCACAGCGGCGTAAACTGGAACTCCAATTTCGTAATTCTTTTGAACCTGTGGGTGAATTCTGCCTATTGTAGCCACCTTTTGGCGCCTTAATGAAATATTTGCTGTTTGACCAGGGTGGAAAATATTGTTCTCTGTTTCTTTCTCAATATCGAAATATGAAATACCAAACGATAGGTATAGCTGTTCAACTACGCCTTTTAGCGCATAATAATCGACATCTTTTCCGTACATAGCAATAGTAATTTCCTGTTTCTCAATGGCAAGACCGTCCTCGCCACCCTTGCTATATTTTGTACCAATTTCAAATAATAATGCCTCTTCATTCCTATAATTATAATTAGTAGAAACAATATCCAGCATGGAACCAATTGTGGTCGTCCTCATAATGCTTTGGTCCTCGCCAAGTGGATTGGTTATTACTATGCAATCGTCCTGCGGAATTGTTAGCTTATCATACATTTTTGGGCTAACAAATGAATATGTTATAACCTCATACAGTCCCATTGATGTAAGAGTATTGCGAATTAAATCCTCTGCTTTTTGCTTTTCATTTTTGCCACCAAGCGTTGCCTCACCTTTTAGCAAAGTTGAAGGTATTTTGTTATAACCATATATTCTTGCAATTTCCTCTGCAATGTCTGCCTCACCCTCTACATCTGCTCTAAATGTAGGAACGGTAACGCTATCACCATCAACTATAAAATCAAGATTTTTAAGGGTATGCTCCATAAATTCTCGGTCAATATTTGTGCCTAAGAATTTGTTTGTTTTATCCCTGTTAAATTGTAATTTTCTTGCAGGCTTTATTTCTGCACATATATCAATAGTTCCACATACAACCTCGCCTGCGTTTAAAATATTTATAAGCTCACAAGCACGAGCAATTGCAGGTGCTGTGTTATTTACATCTAACCCTTTTTCATATCTTGCAGAAGCCTCTGTGCGAAGTCCAACCTTTTTAGCAGTGGTGCGAACAGATGCACCGTTAAAGTTTGCGCTTTCGAATAAAATAGTCGTAGTATCAGCTGAAACCTCACTATTTTCGCCACCCATAACCCCTGCAATTGCAACAGGGTGATTATCGTCTGCAATAACTAACATATTACTATCTAACGTGCGCTCTACGCCATCAAGAGTGTTCATAACCTCGCCATGTTTACCACGCCTTACTATTATTTTATTTCCACCAATAGTTTTAATGTCAAATGCGTGAAGTGGTTGACCATATTCGAGAAGTACATAATTTGTAATGTCTACAATATTATTTATTGGGCGAATTCCAGAGTGCGCAAGCCTTTTTTGCATCCACTCTGGTGATGGCTCGATTTTTACATTCTTAACAACCCTTGCCATATAACGAGGGCAAAGGTCAGAATCCTTAACCTCAACAGATACATAATTGTTTACATCCTCGCCGATTTCTGAAATAACAGGTGCTTTAACATTAAAAGGTTTATCATAGGTTGCCGCAACCTCACGAGCAAGCCCAATAACACTTAGACAATCAGGACGGTTTGAAGTGATTTCAAACTCTACAATATTTTCTTTAAGCCCAAGAACCTCACGAATATCAGCGCCAATAGGTGTATTATCATCTAAAATCATAATGCCATGTGCAGGCTCGGTAGCTATTCCAAGCTCTTCCTCAGAGCATAGCATACCACAGCTTTCAACTCCACGAAGCTTGCCTTTTTTAATCTTGCCATTAGGCAGGGTAGAGCCATCCTTTGCAACAGGAATAACAGCGCCAACAAAAACATTTGTTGCGCCTGTAACAATTTGAACAATTTCACTACCAACATCAACCTTGCAAACAACTAATTTGTCTGCATCTGGGTGAGGAGCAATTTCTAAAATTTTGCCGGTAACTACATTTAAAATATTTCCGCCTTGCTCGTCCACACCCTCAACCATAGAGCCACTCATAGTAAGCGCAGCAGCAAAATCACGAGGAGAGTGCATCGTTGCATCTATATCAACATAATCTAAAAACCAACTCATTGGAACTTTCATAAAGTAATACCCCCTAAAACTGTTTTAAAAATCTTAAATCATTTTCAAAGAACGAACGTAAATCGTCAATATCAAAACGTCGCATAACTATACGCTCTAAACCTATACCAAAGGCAAAGCCACTATAAATTTCTGGGTCAATACCACAATTTTTCAAAACCTTAGGGTGAACCATTCCAGCACCCAAAATTTCTATCCAACCCTCACCCTTGCAAACACGGCAACCCTTGCCATTACAAGCAGGGCAGGAAATGTCAAGCTCGGCGCTTGGCTCGGTAAATGGGAAGTGATGTGGGCGAAAACGAACGCTTGTATCATCACCATATAACTTTTTGCAAAATACTTCAAGTGTTCCCTTAAGGTCACCCATTGTAACGCCTTTATCAACCACAAGCCCCTCAATTTGGTGAAATACTGGGGAGTGTGTCGCATCAACTGCATCACTACGGAAAACTCTACCAGGTGCTAAAATTCTAATAGGTGGCTTTTGCTTTTCCATAGTACGAATTTGCACAGGAGATGTCTGTGTGCGAAGAAGAACGTTTTCAGTAATATAAAATGTATCCTGCGTATCCCTTGCAGGGTGGTTTGGTGGAATGTTAAGCGCCTCAAAATTATAATAATCAAGCTCAATTTCAGGCCCCTCGGCAATCTCAAAGCCCATACCAATAAATATATCTTTAAGCTCGTCTAAAACAGTAGTAAGTGGGTGCTTTTTGCCAATAGCACGGCGAACACCGGGCATTGTAACATCAATTTTTTCTTCAGATAGCTTTTTTTCAAGCTCTAACTTTTCAAGGCTTACGCTTAGGCTATCAATTTCACACTCAATAAAAGAGCGAACCTCATTAGCAAGCTGACCTATTATAGGGCGTTCCTCGGCAGACAAACCCCCCATACCACGAAGTATGTCGGTAAGCTTGCCTTTTTTCCCTAAAAAGTTAACTCTAAATGCTTCGAGTTCTGCCTGCGACGAAATATTTTTTAGCGCATCTAACGCCGATTGTTTAATTTGATTAAGCTGTTCTTTCATATAATGTGCCCCTTTCATTAAGTATATCCCACATATTATAGCATATTAGTTATTTTTATACAATATAAACTTATTCTTTTTTAAATTGTTTTCGATTGATTATTTTAAAAAAATATGTTATTATTAAATAATACTAATTCGGAGGTGCGTAATGGACATTTTTAATGAATGGATAGTTAAAAGAAAAAGGTCTGGGGTAGATTATCTTTTAATTGTAGGAATGATATTAGGTGGACTTATATTAATGAGCTTTGCAACTGCTTTAGGAAGCTTTGCGCTAATTGCTATTGTAGCTATTGGGTACTTAGTTTATATTGGCATACAGTCAACAAATATAGAATATGAATACAGCGTAACAAATGGTGAATTAGATATAGATAAAATAATTGCAAGGCGTAGAAGAAAACGTACAATATCTGTACATTCACGCTCTTTTGAATATTTTGCTCCACTAATAACGGAGCATCAATCAATGTACAATAGCGATGGAATTACAAAAAAGATAGATGCTTTTAGCACATTACAATCAGATAAGATATATTTCGCAATTTATCATAAAAATAATGATAAAATCCGTATAACCTTTGAACCAACTGAAAAAATGATAGAGGATTTTTCCCGTTTTGTCCCAAGAAGTGTATTCAACAGAAAATGATGATATTAGGAAATGGAATAGATATAATTGAAATAAAAAGGATAAGCGCCGCGCTCAATAGACGACCACGGTTGCTTTTGCATATCTTTACGGAGGCGGAGCAGAAGTATTTTGCTTTAAAGAAAAATGCACCACAAACAATTGCAGGCTGTTTTGCGGCAAAAGAAGCAGCTGTAAAAGCATTAGGAATTGGGTTTAGAACGGTTAAACCAAGTGATGTTGAACTTAAATGGGATAATCTTGGCAAACCAATTGCAAGCGTAAAAAATTATAGTGATATAGTCTTTTTAACCTCTATATCTCACAGCAAAGAATACGCTGTTGCAAGCGTGATTGCGATAAAGGAGTAAATCCATATGAAATGTGCAAGCGTTTCTCAAATGAGGGCCATAGATAATTCAACGATAAATAAATATGGCATAGCAGGTAGCGTTTTAATGGAAAACGCAGGAGTATGCGTTGTTAATGAAGTATTAGAGAATACAAGCTCTAATTCTTTTGTTGTGCTTTGTGGCAAGGGCAACAATGGTGGTGATGGTAGTGTTGTCGCAAGGCATTTGTATAATAAAGGAAAGAATGTAGTTTTAGTGCTCGTTGCAGATGAAAATGAACTGTTTAATGATGCAAAAACTAACTTTAACATAGCAAGAAAAATAGGTGTTCCAATTGAAATAGGTTTAACTGATAGTGCTAAAAAGTCAATATCAAATTGTGAGGTTATTATTGATGCTCTTTTAGGAATTGGGACGACTGGTAGCCCTCGTGGAAAAGTTGCGCAGGCAATTGAAATTATAAATAATGCTAACAAAATTGTATTTGCTGTTGACGTGCCAAGTGGTATAAATTCAGATACAGGAGAGGTATACAATCCATGTGTTAAGGCAAACTTCACGATAACCTTTGGACTGTACAAAATTGGTCTTGCGTGCTATCCTGCAAGGGAATATGCAGGCAGGGTTAAAGTTTGTGACATATCATTTGCACAAAAGGCAATTGATGCTGAAAATATCAATGTTAATATAATAGAGGAAGCACAATTGCCTCCTCGCACCCAAAACACTCACAAAGGAAGCTTTGGTAGAGTGTTTGCGCTTGCTGGCTCGATAGGCTTTACAGGGGCGGCATATTTAACCGTTACTGCGGCAATGCGAACAGGCTGTGGTCTTGCAACGCTTGGCATACCATATTCACTTAATAGTATATTAGAACAAAAGCTGACCGAGGTTATGACGCTCCCCCTTGCAGATAATGATGGGGTGCTTTCAAAGGACGCATTATGCGGAATAAAAAGGGCAATAATCGGTAGCGACGCTATAATATGTGGTTGTGGGCTTGGAAATAATGGGGACATTTATGAAATAGTTGCTGAATTGATTAAAACATCACAAATTCCAATTGTTTTAGACGCTGATGGTATAAATGTTTTAAAGGGGCATACAGATATATTAAAGGGGAAAAACTGCGAAATTGTGATAACTCCACATATTGGCGAAATGGCAAGAATTACAGGGCTCTCCATAGAACAGGTTAAAAGTAATACTTTGCAGGTTGCACAAAGCTTTGCAACTGAATATAATATAGTGACAGTTCTCAAAAGTGCGCATACAATTGTTGCCCTGCCAAATGGTGATGCGTATATCAATATATATGGTAATTCTGGTATGGCAACAGCAGGAAGTGGCGATGTTCTTGCAGGAATAATCGGCTCGTTAATTGCTCAAGGGGTACCCCCTATTAATGCGGCTAAAGATGGCGTATATATTCATTCGAGGGCAGGGGATATAGCCGCACAGAAATTAGGTGAACATTCACTACTGGCAACGGATATACTAGATAATATCTCTAACGTGGGAAGGGAAGACTATGTCGGAAAATCTATATAGAACATGGTGTGAGGTATCACTTGATGCTATAACCCATAACCTAAACCAATTTAAAAGCATATTGCCAGAAAAAACTCGTGTGATGGCAGTTGTAAAAGCAGATGCCTATGGTCACGGTGTGCAGGAGGTTTCTCGCTCACTTGCTGATAGTGGTGCAGATGCCCTCGCTGTTGCATTTATTGATGAGGCAATACAACTTAGAAAAGATGGTATTTCTATACCAATAATGGTTTTAGGGCACACTCCTGTTGAATATGCAGGCGATTTGGTGGATTTAGAAATAATACCAACAGTATATAATTTTTCGTCTGCAAAATCAGTATCTAATGCGGCACAGCGTAGGAACAAAATAGCTAAAATTCACGTCAAAATAGATACAGGAATGTCCAGAATTGGTTATCCATATAACGAAGTAGTAAATAATGAAACATTAGAGGCGGTTTTAGACTTAGCTCGTCTGCCTAATATTGAAATTGAGGGAATTTTTACACACTTTGCGTGCGCAGATGAAATTGACGACACCCTAACAAAAAAGCAGTTTGCACGCTTTTGTGACCTTGTGGAAAAATTAGAACAAAATGGTCTGTACATACCAATCAAGCACGTTTGCAATAGTGCCGCTGCAATGCGTTTTCCAGAAATGCACCTTGATATGGTACGAATAGGTATATCAATATATGGGCTATATCCATCAAATGTTGAATATAATTTGAAATTAAAACCTGCTATGCAATTAAAAACTTCGATAACACACATAAAAACTGTTGAAGCGGGGGAAGTTATTAGCTATGGCGCAACATTTCAAACTTCAAGAAAAAGTAGCATAGCCACAATACCAATTGGATATGCCGATGGATTTTCGAGATTACTGTCAAATAATGCAAGAGTTATAGTAAATGGGAAGTTTGCACCAGTTGTGGGAAGAATTTGTATGGATCAATGTATGATTGATGTAACAGATGTCAATAATATAAATATTGAGGATGAAGTTGTTCTTTTTGGTACCAAGGATAATTTAACCATCCCAATTGAAGAAGTTGCGTGTGCAATGGGTACAATCAATTACGAGCTACTGTGCGTAATAGGCAGACGAATACCACGATGCTACACCCAAGACGGGCGAGTTGTAGAGGTGCTTAACTATCTTTTGAAATCCCTTTAATTAACATTGACGTAAGGTACATAAAGGGTATATAATAAGGTATATATGAAATGTATATACGAAAAAGATATAGAGAATGGTTAAGTACAGATAAATAACTCAATGGGGGGCATGGTTAAGGTGGCAGAGCTAAAAAGAATCTTAGTCTCATTGCCTAATTCGCTGCTTGACGAAGTAGATGCCTATGTCAGTAGCAAAGGGGTAAGCAGAAGTGAATTAGTTAGAGAGGCGATGAAGGAATATATTAGTCATCGTCAAAAGATGGAAATTAGAGAGAGATTAAAAAAGGGGTACGAAATTATGGCCGAAATCAATTTGCAATGGTCAGAAATGTGCTTTGAAGCAGATAATGAAGCTCAATTTGGATATGAGGAAAAACTTTCGGAGAGTGAATAACGTGATAGTAAAAAGGGGAGACATATTCTACGCAGATTTAAGCCCTGTTGTTGGCTCAGAACAGGGAGGCGTACGGCCTGTACTAATAGTACAGAATGACATCGGTAACAAATACAGCCCAACAGTTATAGCTGCAGCAGTAACTTCGCAGATAAATAAGGCGAAGATGCCAACTCACATAGAGATTGACGCAGAAGCTTACGGGCTGGCTAAGGATTCCGTGATACTTATGGAACAAATTAGAACGATAGACAAAAAACGTCTAAAAGAAAAAATAGGGCATATCGATGAGGACCTTATGGAAAAGGTGAACGAAGCCCTCGGCATAAGCTTTGGGCTTGCAGATTTGTAAAGGAGATGTGGAACAAATGAAAAAGCTGGCAGTATTAGTTCTTGCAATAACTGTGCTACTTGTATCTGTGGGTATGAATCAAATGTTTGCAGCACCAGGCGATAGCAGTGACCCAGTAATAACGCTTAGCTATATTGAAAGTGTACTTATGACAAACGTAAAAAAAGTGATAGATGAACAATTAGCAAAAACACAGGAAACTTCTACTTTCCAAGTGGTTACAGTAGCAAAGGGCCACACCTTGTTAGGCGAAGCAGGAACAGAGCTAATCCTTAGAATGGGGAAAGCAAAAATTGTTTCCACTCCAAAAGGAGGCATCGCAAACGTAACAAGTGGTGTCGACTTAGCAAACGGAACAGATGTTCCACCAAATTCACTTTTAATCGTGCCATTAGGTGATGGAAGAGGAATGGAAATTTTAGAGGACGTAATAGTAATGGTAAAAGGAAATTATTCGGTAAAATAGAGATGAATTTTTATGGCGGTTAAATCCGCCATAAAAAAAACTCTTGACAAAGGATAAACCTTTGTGCTATAATAATTAAGCAGTCAATTCGGCAACAATTTAATACAGATGTCGCGGGGTGGAGCAGTTTGGTAGCTCGTCGGGCTCATAACCCGAAGGTCATTGGTTCAAATCCGATCCCCGCAACCATAAAAGTACCCAAATATTGATACAATGAAAAGTCCTTTATATAAGGGCTTTTCGGCGTTTCAAGGGCAAAATATTAACTTTTGCAGTGAACAATTTAGAATACTAAATACCATTTTATTGAAATTATGCACACCCGGTGTGCATTTTTTTGAGGGTGTGCACTTTTTGGCAGAATTGTTTTTTGCAGATTTTTCGTTAAAATCATATGAATAAATCAATCCATTTAATATTAGTAAAAATTATACTGGCTATTCAAGAGCTACTTAATTTTGCGTTTATAAGTACATCCGTTATTTTTATAATTTGAGCAACCGAAGAACTCACCATAGGGGCCACGCTTCTTTATTAGATACCCGCTACAAATTGGGCATTCAAAAGCCTCTTTCTTTAACTCATTTACGTATCGAGCTTTTAATTCCAGCACAAATTCAGATTCATTACCACTAAGTGTTAGTACTATTGATTTCTTTTTTGCTCTTGTTAACGCAACATAAAACAATCTTCGCTCTTCCGCATATGGGTAATTATCACAATCATCTAATAATAAATTTAATATCGAGGCATCTTGAATTTTACTTGGGAAACCCATTCTCGACTTTTTGTTATTAATTACAATAACAAAATCAGCCTGCAGACCTTTGGATTTATGAGCAGTAATGAATTCCATTTTCAAATCTTTTCGTTTGTCGAATATGACATCAATAAAACCACTGGCATTATTATATCGGCAGTTGAATAATCCACTATCGCTTAATATTTTTGCATCAAAACTATAACGCCCAATAAAAAAGACTGTGCTGTTTTGCGGAAAATCAAGCAGTTTATTTGCCATGAATTCAACCGCATATTTCTCAGTATAGCCGCAAACCTCGCCAAGTACAAATCCTGTATCAGCAGTTTCCCCACGTATAGATTTTTTGATTTGCATTGGGTTCTGCATAATAAAGTTTCCGCTTACTTCAATTAATTTCTGAGAAAAGCGATATGTTGTTTCAATTTTGCTAATCTCCGTTGGTCCCCAATAATGGTTAAAATTAAGAATAAAACCGACATCACTTCCCGCGAAGCGATAAATACTTTGCCAGTCATCTCCCACACAAAATAAGTCGTAGTCTTTAGTATTTCTCATTGCCTTTAACAACGAATAACGAGCTTTTGAAATATCTTGATATTCATCAACTATAACATACTTGTAATTATGAAGGTGCTTTTTATCGTTCACATACTTGGTTGCAATATTTATCATATCATTAAAATCAATTTCATTATTGTCTTTTAACCGTTGGTCATAGTCAATAAACAATGGCTCGACAAGTGATATTATCTGGCTGTTAGCCTGTGTATTTGTGCCGCGCTGTAAATTAATGCTTTTTAAATCCTCAATAGAGATGTCATTGCTTTTTATCAAGTTAATTACTGTTTCGAACAACTCAACTAAGCCATCCAATACGGAGTTCTCCGATGTCAAAATTTCGTTCCAAAGTTCTTGAGGCGATTTAGGGGAAAATATAACACCACATTTTTGAAGTTGTTGTTCGAGATTTTGGAGCAATATCCCTGACGATTTTTCATAAGCAAAACACTCAATTAGGGTAGTCTGATTTTCCTTATGCAAATCCCTTTTCCATTGCATTGATTCTTGATAAGTTTGGGTAGCATTTTTACCGTTTTTACCACTAAAATATGATGGGACTTCACCGCTTTTATTTATGCCGAAGTATTCAATATAAATATCATAGTCAGGGATATAAAAGTCAGGGGTGTATTGTGCGTATTCATCTGTTCTTGTGTCAATATGATAAGGGTGCTCATAGATATATGAAATACCATTTTGCGATAGGAAATTAGCAATATCCATTTCTCCATAACTTTTAACAGTTTCATTTTTCAGAGTCATTGGAGGATTTAATTGTAAGTATTCATCATATTCAGATTTGCTTTTGAATTCAAATTCGGATTTAGCGGCTACTTTGTTGTACAATAAATAAGAGGCAAGAATACTAAGATATTCAGGTTGCTGCATATATTGATTTAAATTTTCTTTAATAAACTTTTGTAGAGATATTTGTGTGATTTTCGGCATAATACCATCGCATTTTGCAATAATATTTAACCCTAATTTGTGAAATGTTGATGCATCAATTTCTTCACCGGTTTCTCTATTTATTCTCTCTTTCATTTCTGATGCAGAAGCTTTAGTAAATGAAAGAACCAATATTTCTCTGGGATTGCACAAATTTGATTTCAGCAAATATTTGATTTTCCCTACAATGGTAGTTGTTTTACCAGTACCAGCTCCTGCAATTACCAAGTGATTATATGCTTTTTTAACGATACAAAGCATTTGTTGGTTGTCTAGCTTTCGCCCCTCAACGTTACCTATTAAATTATAAGCTTTATTAACTTGTGCCTTTGCTACTGCATTGTTATGATTAGCGACCATTTGTGGGATAGAGTTAATTTTCTGTAAAAATACATTTATAGATGAGGTTAATTGTTTAAAAGACGGTGCTTTTGATAATGGTTTAATAGAAAGAGGCAAGGTTTTTTCTTTTAAATACGACCACTTGTAGAATAATTGATTTCCCTGTGATGCATCGGCATATTCGGACTTATTCTCAAAAAAGCAATCGATGTCAAATGTTGCTGAATTCACCTCTGCAAGTAACTCATTACACAGGGCGTTCCTCTTTTCAATTTTTTCTTTTCTCTTTTGAAAGAAATTTGCAATAAACCCCATAGTGTGCCTCCGCATAAATATCTTATTTCGTTGTTACATTGAAATCGTTAAATGAATCACCAACCATAAATATCTATTTATAGATCTTTTGCCTATCTAAACTTTTCATCTTAATGCAAATAGTTATATGTTATATGGATAATGGGAAGTTAAATAATATCGTTTCATATTTTGTATTTCTCTGATAATAAATTTGGAATATCATCAATACATACAGGAGTGTATTTTTTATTAAAAAATTCACTCGTTTCAACAAAGCCAAAATCGGGTTCATTTCTATGTTCTCTGCTAAGCTTTTTTAGCGATTTGTTTTCTAATACTTCATTAGAAAGTTGTTTGCTGAGATAATAATTCTCTGTTTCTCGAAATAATAAGAAATTGATTATCTTGATTTGTTCAGAAATCGTTTTACGGAGAAATTTTCTTTCAAAATCGAAGTATTTACTATCATCTTTATGGTAGAAAAGCACAATGATGCTTTCTGTTTTTAAAGGGAATATACACAAATGTAAATCCTGCATCCTAACTGTAGGGCTTGTGTCATAAATATCATTAACAACATTGCCATATAAGTCATTATAAAGGCATACTACACTTTGAGCGGCAATTGGAACGATATAAGGTAGTTTTTCATACAAAATTACCTTATAACCACTTTTTAAATTCTTATCAACTATTTTTTTAGCTCGTTTATAATGAAAAATATAATCTTTTAAATCAAGTTCATGAATTTCGTCTAAAATTTCTTTCCCAACCAAGTTATTCATTTGTTGTTGCGCATTTTTAAATAAGTGTATTTCTAAGTATCTTTTGCTTATTTGTAATAAGTAGTTTTTGACTGCTATTTCTGCTAACATTTTATTTGTTATGGCTGTAGACAAGTTTATTTCGTTTTCATAATCAACGAATAAGCTACTATCACAATTGCCGCAAATTAGATGAAATGTGCCAGAATTTTTAATTCCTTTTTCAACATCAATGACTTCTACACCACATAATGAATTTGATTGTAATATAAGACCATCAATTGAGATGTTTCTTAAAATCATCTGTGGAACACTATGCGAGTTACAAAAACTTGTTTTAGGAAGTCCACATATAAAACAGGTTTCAAGTTTTGATTCGTCTCTGCTTGCCTTAACCACTTGAGATATTTTTTTCTTTATTTTAATATCAATCATCACAATAATACCTCGCCATTGTTAAAATAGACCTCCCATTATAGTAGTTTTTAATATCTCTGCTGCTGATTTATCTTTAATTTTACGAAGCTCCTCGGCCCACTCCTCGGTAAATTGTAAAAATCTCTTTGTGTCCGCTGTTTCCTTTGGATTATCCCACTCTGTGGTTTCAAGCGAAAGCAACGATACCAATGAAGCAAACCGTTCCTCATCTTCGAGGCACTCAAGGAACATAGCAGCACGGTTAACAGCTCTCTTGTTCATTGCCTTCATTTCGTCCTGCGATATGTTATATTCAGCATGAACGTCCTCGATAACCTCACGGAACACAAGGTATGCAAGGGCTTTTGAGGCAGTATTTATGTCAAAGGCCTTAACCAGCGTTTTTCATATAGGGTTTTGTTATTTCTTGGCATGTATAGTTCCTCCGGTTATTAATAGTGTTTTGGTCAAGTAAAATAGTATCTGCTGCAGTGAAAATAGCCCCACAAAATCCACCGCACACTTGCCGCAACGAATTTGTTGCATCGGCAGCTGATGAAGGACTGTTAAATAGCATATCCCCATTCGTCCCCTCGATAATAAGATATTTATACCACTTATATCAAATACTCTTTCTTAAAATTATAAAACCCATCACCTGTGGCTCTAAAACGTGTATTAGTTTTTTTGAGATTGGCTGATAGTGAAGCATTCGTGTTCTTAGGAGTATAGCCTTCTGAAAATATATAACGATAATCCTTTATTGCTTTTATTGTAATTTCAGCATAATGCTCAACCCGTCCCCTTGCTTATTATTCACAGACTTATTAATGATATGTATTCCCAAAATCATTACTATATCTTACTGTTTGACCAGCTGTAACAGTTATGTTCTGAAACACAGAACTGTTAAGTCTTATATTGCGCAATAAATTTTCAATGCCTTTTTTTGAAAACATTATAGAAATCGATCCTTTTGCTACATAATCGGAATAAATTTTTTGATAATCTGGAGATTGATTTGTTGCCTCTGACATAATAATTATTATATAATTACCAGCAGGAATATTATCTAAATAGTAATTTCCCATTCCATCGACCTCGGTTGAATAACATGATTTATCAAAATAATTTTTCATTGAATTTAATGTATTAGCATCAGCTGCACAAGGTTTGTGGTTAATTGGTACAAGAAGTACTTGTGCACCAACATCAGCCTTAGTCCCAACAAATTTGTTATACTGCCATGTAATAACACCTTGAACAGTTCCAAAACCAACATTCTTATATGGCACGTTAATTGAGGCGTCTGGCAGGCATTCTGTGTTCCAACCTTTCTCTTCGTAAGCTGAAAGTTCTTCTTTGTTAATTAAAGCTGAACTGCCATCAGTTGCATATACAGTTATAACAGGGTATTGATACCACCCTTTTTGCTGGTACTGTTCCAATTCACTTTTATCTATTATAGTTGTACTGCCATCTGCTGCATACATGATACAGACAGGTTCTAAATACCAACCAACCGTTTTTTGTTCGTCAACTTTAGATTTTTCAATATACATAGTTCTTCCGTCTGCTGCATACATCTTTACAATTTGCTCTAAATACCAACCATCTTTTTTATATGATTCAACCTTATTTTGAGCGACAGCAGATACTCTTCCGTCTGTTGCATACATAATCTGTACAGGCTCTGTGTACCAACATAATTTTTTATATGCTTCAACTTCTGATTCAGGGATGTTAATTGTCTTTCCATCCACAGTATAAATGGTTTTTGTAGGTACACTACTTGAAGCGACATTATTATCTTCTTCTTCTTCTAATAAAAGCGTATCAAGACCTATTTTAATTTCTCCGGTTTGTTCAACGTAGAGTTTATACAAAGTTATTATAGGCATCTCATCAGTGGAGGAATATCCATTGTACGCGCCAAGCAAAATGACGGATTTCCCAATAATATTATCATACTCATTTTCATTGACAACGGCAGTACTATGTAATAGAACTAACCAATTTTTATTGTTATCATCTGTAATATAACCTAATATTGCTTTGCCAGTGGAAGTATCTGTACCATATACTTCTGTTTTATTGATAGTGCATTTTAAATATAATTTAGAGCCAGCATCAATGATACTCCCTTTAACATATTTTTTAGATGTTGCCTTGGTATAATCTGCCTTTTCAAATCCATCGGTAAAGTTTTGCAAAGCATTTGCGCCGTTATTTTGAACATTAGAACTAATTTTCTGGCTCTTAATATTAACTGTTGATGTTTTTTCATTCCAATCAACCGTTGCTCCAAACGCTTCGGCAACAAATCGTACAGGCACAAGAGTCCTGCTTTCTATCAACATCGGTGGAACATCTAAAGTCTTAGGTGTTCCATTTACTGTAAGCGTTGTGTTGTTTATACTTGCTTTTACTGAACATACATCGGTATTTGCTTCAATGGATTGTGCTGTATCATCCCAACTAACTGTTGCCCCCATTGCTTCAAAGATTTTTCTTAAAGGAACCATTGTTCTACCATCTATTAGTTGAGGAACAACATCAAAATCTATTATCTTTCCATCCAAATTAACTTTAATAGGACTTTCTGCAAATACAATGTTACTAATCATTAGAGACATAATCATAAGATTTGCAAGTATCACCTTTGGGTTTTTTAGCATATTACAACAACCTTTCTAAAAAAAATATTATTTTGGGGAATTACTAAAAAGTCAATTTTAACCCCCTTGTGTTAGGATAGTTGCCGTGTAGTATATAAAATGTTATACTACACAGATGAGAAGCTACCAAGTTAAACGATTTTTTATAGTTGATTAATCAACTTGATTCTGTTTATTTTGGTTTATATCGTTCATTTCATGCTGCGAATCGGATTGATTAAGATTAGCACTGCCAGTCTGTCCGACTGGAATTCTCATATTCTGTTCTTCAGAATCCACAATTAATTCTTTGGTCTTCTTTTGTCTGCGGAATACCAGCAATAATAGAATTACAAGTAGAATAACCCCACCAACAGCTATAAGTATTATATTTGTTGTATTCCAAACTTTGAATTCCATCTTGATTTTATTCTTTTGCCCAGGGATCAGTTGCCATTCGAGCGATTTGTCGTCATCACTGACCTTGCTCGCATTATTGGATACGGTCTTAATTGGGAGTGTAGACTTAAATTTGAAATCCATTTGCGACATCATTGACTTATATATTGAACCTGCAAACTCATTTCCGTCTTCATTAGGTGGCTTTATTGAATCCAAGTCCATATCTAAATCGACCGAGTATGTATTTTGTAAGAGTCCTTTTTTAATAGTAAAAATGTTGGCTTGGGATTTACCTTCCTTGAATAGATCTTGTAAGTTGGATGGAGTAGTTCCGTCTTTCGAGAGCTCATTTACATTTTTAAAGTGTTTTGCAAACTTGTACCCTATCATATTCCCCTCTTTTTGGCTTGTTGCAGTATAACCGGCTTTCTCGGCAGAGGATTTCATTTCATCAAGGTTGATACCGTTGCCACCCTCGCTGCTTGCCATTCCAGCAACCATACTGTTAATTAAAAATGTTACATTGACATCTGCGCTATTGTTCGGATTAACCTTCACGTCCATTTCGAACTTGACACACCCAGAAAGAGTAAGAACGAGGAGAAACATAGCCCCAAAAACAGTAATTATTTTTCTTTTCATCATAAAAAATCCTCCTAATTTAATAATATATTTAAAATTTATACCCCATAAATTATAACCACCATCTTAATGCTGTTGGTCTGCCCTCACAGTTTTAGTGCAATCTAATTTAGAGGTCTTGAATATTTTGAAACTCTAATAACACCAAGCTGTGGAATTTTCTCAATACGTTCAATAATATTGATAGTGAGTAGTTCGTTTGACAAATCGGAAGCGTAGGCATGCAAATCTACATTGACTTTTAAATCAGCAGTTCACGAATTTTCAAAGTTAAAATTTGTTTACGTGCCTCGTAGAATTTATCAAAATCCTCAAACTCAAGCGACACATCCCCTGAAATCATCGCATCTTCAAAAAACCTTGCTTTTTGCTCATCATTCATATCATTGTAATAATCAATAAGTCGCATATCATTTTTACTACCGTTACTTCTTCCTTCAAGCAAATGAAGATTCGGGAGTTTATTGCGCATACCTCGCCAATTTTTCCAATTTGTCACAGAAACTGAAATGGGCTTATTGCCGTTAAATCTATTGTCCGGATGAAGATGGTCTTGCTCGTATTTGAAGTTTTTATTTATCCAATTAAGATTTAAATAGTAAAGAACTTCTCCCGCAACTCTACCACCTTTTTCTGAATTGAGTACATCTTCAATTTTCCCTTCCGTCACTCGCAAATCGTTTATCTGGTCAAGCATTTCAATAGTGATTTCATAGTCAAAACTGTTGATGCTACTTTTCATTTGCTGTAATTTACCAGTGGTACCTGACTGGAAATAAGTGAAGAATATCGCTCTGAGCAAATATGCACGAATTGCAACGAGATTATTACTGTACTCTGAATTATAATAAATATAATAAATAATTGGTAGCAAAACATTCCAGCTACTTGAAAAATGACTAACCTCTATTTTCATTTCTTCTAGCAGACTTTCAAGATTAGTTAATGATTTCTTAAACTCAACCCAATCATTTTTTAGAGTTTCTGCAATACCTTTGTTTATATTAGATTTTACAACATCTCCATATAACATAAGTGCAGCACGAATAATAAAGTCTGTTCCAAATCCCTCATAGGAGTCAACTAGGATTTTTCCAAATTCGTTTCTTGCACTAGGCCAGTACGCCTCAAGAATTGACATTGTGATATCAGATTTGCGGAGCGGTTTCCCCCCACTATTAAATCTTACAAACATCTCGAGGGCATCATCTTGGTTCATATCTGCAATTTCTGTATATCTAATTAGTTTTTCATCAAAAAGCTTTCTATACAACTTCTGCAAAATATTTCGAGCATACTCTTTACTATCCGCAGGAACATTCGCAATTGCTTCTTCAATTGCATTTTCCCTTGTGGCTTCATTTTGAAATTTCTCATCAAGAATGCTTTTTAACTCAAATTGTGTTGGACTTAACCGCCCAACCTTATCACTAAACTTTATATCAAACTTCTTGCTATTATACTCATCTTCATCAACTGAAATTTTATTTTTATTTAGTTCAATAAGCAGCTTAGTAATAATTCTATCACCGCCTTTTTTTCTAGCGTTTTTTGGGCGTATATACGCTTCGCCTAATAATGATAAAAATAATGATGTTAATCTTTGTTGACCATCTAATATTGCGGTATCCGTATCTTTAACATTAATACTTATTAATTCGTAATTTGCACTATCGGCTGATTTTCTGCTATCAAAAATCACATCGGATAAAAAATTACAAAAATATGTGTCCCCTGTCACATTAGAATCATCAACATGCCAAAATAAAAATGTGGCAATTGGATAATCTAACAAAATGGAGTCCCAAAGTTTTTCAATTTGTTCCATCGTCCAAACATATTGCCTTTGAAAAGCTGGCATTATATATTTTCCAGTTTTGATATAATGTAGTGCCTCGTATATCGTTATACTATTATCAATAAGATTACTCATTATGCCATACCTCTCTAAATAAATTTTTATGCATTATCCGTCCACATTTCACATTGGCTTATAACGATAGTTACGGCATCTTCCATACCTTCTGGCGGATACTTATATTTCTTTAGCAATCGTTTAATCATCTTTCTCATACCTGCACGTGCCGTTTCTTTCTTCTGCCAGTCAATGGTTCTGCTTTTTCTCAGCAATTCTGTCAGTTCTTTCGTAATTGCAACAAGCTCTTCATTTTGATAGAAATCTTTTATTGCTTGTGGCTTTGTTAAAGCATCATAAAAAGCTAATTCTTCAGCTGAAAGCCCGAGTTCATCAGCTTCGGCATTAGCTTCTGCCATTTCCTTTGCAAGCTTCAAGAGTTCCTCGATTACTTCTTCGTTTGTGAGCATTCCGTTTAGATACGAATTCATAACACGAGCGATAATGTCGGAAAATCTCTCGGATTTAACTACATTTGTTCTTCTATATAGTTTTACTTGTTCTGCAATAAGTTTCTTAAGTAACTCAACAGCAAGATTTTTCTCTTTCATCTTAGCAATTTCTTCAAGAAATTTAGGGTCAAATAATGAAAATTCTTGCTTCACATCGGCAAAAAGGTTAATAACGCCTTCACTTTTGATACTTTGCTGTAACAGCGCATTGATTCGCTCATTTATTTCTTGTGGTGTTATTTTACCGCCACCACCTGAAAGTCTAACAAGCAGTGTTCTAACTGCCTCAAAGTATGCCGCTTCAAATCTCTCGTCAGGGTTTAATAAGCTACGACATAATGACAATGCTTGGCGGAGCAATAATGCTTCTTTGATAAATTTATCTTTATCCTCAGTTTTTTGTGGGTCAGCCATAAAGTTCACGCCGCCACTGATTGCCTTCGCTCTCTCTAAGTCGGTACCAGTAGTAAATTTTGAATAGTCAAAATTGTGGAAGAAATCTATGCAAATAGAAAGCTTTTCGCGGAATTTTGGAAGTGCTGCTTTTGCGATATCCTGCTCACCATAGTTATTTTTATCTCGTGCGGTATAGTCATTCATTGCCTGTTTTAATGCACTTGCGATACCAACATAGTCAACAACCAGACCGCCTTCTTTGTTCTTAAAAACGCGGTTTACACGGGCGATGGCCTGCATAAGGTTATGTCCACTCATTGGCTTATAAATATACATTGTCGCAAGAGATGGCACATCAAATCCTGTGAGCCACATATCAACAACAATTGCTATTTTCATTGGATCTTCATTATCTTTAAATTTTTTGGCAAGTTCGTCCTTATTTTTCTTGTTGCCAATAACCGCACGCCAATCTTCTGGGTCATCATTACCGGATGTCATTACAACACCGATTTTTTCTTTCCAATTCGGACGTTTTTCAAGAAGTTTTCGGTATGTTTTCATAGCTATAGAGCGTGAGTAGGCAACAATCATAGCCTTGCCTGTAAGTTCATATTGTCGGTTGTTTTCATAATGGTCGATAATATCATTCACAAGTGCATTAATTGTTTGTGGCGCACCAAGGATGCTGTCCATCTGCCCGAGGTCTTTTTTACTTTTATCTATTGAGTATGGGTCTGCATTAACAGCCATAATATCATATTCTTTATCTATAAGTGCAAGCACATTTCTATCTAAATTAAGATGTATAACACGGCTTTCATAGTAAACAGGTCGAGTTGCACCATCTTCAACAGCCTGCGTCATATCATAAATATCTATGTAGTCACCAAACACCTCACGAGTGCTGCGGTCTTTGGAGGAGATAGGAGTACCAGTAAATCCGATAAAGGAAGCGTTAGGCAAGCTGTCACGAATAATTCGAGCTGTACCAACACTTATCTTTCCTGTTTCTGCATTAACCTTTTCTTCGAGTCCATATTGCCCACGATGGGCTTCGTCAGCCATAACAATAATATTTCTGCGTTCAGATAATGGCTCATCTGATTCCTCGAATTTCTGCATTGTAGTAAATATAATACCGTTTGCTTGTCGATTTAATAGCCAATCTTTTAAACCAATAATTTGTTTTTTGTTTTTACTTATGCTTTTATTATATTTTTTATCATCATCTGACAATTTTCTTTTATCTGCTTGAACTGGTGTTTGTCTAAGAAAATCCTTACACCTTGCAAACTGTCCAAAAAGTTGGTCATCAAGGTCGTTTCTATCGGTTATAACAACAATTGTTGGGCTTTGCAACGCTTGTTGTAGTTGTTTTGCATAAAACACCATGGACAGAGATTTTCCGCTACCTTGTGTATGCCAAAAAACGCCACCTTTTCCGTCTGTTTCAGTAGCTTTTAGGGTTGACTTTATTGCTTTTTTCACTGCGAAGTATTGATGATAACCTGCGAGGATTTTTGCATCACCGTCATTTTCTTTAGAAAAACATAAAAAGTTTTTAATAATATCAAGAAATCTATTTTTTTCAAACATGCCCTCAAAGAAAGTGTCGAATTGAGCGTATTGCGTGTTTTCATAACTACCGTCTGTGGTTTTCCATTCCATGTATCTATCTTCACTGGATGTAATAGTTCCTGCTTTTGAAATAGCTTGATCACTGATAACACAAATGGCATTGTAGATAAACATTGAGGGTATCTCTTGCATATAATTGCGTAATTGACGGTAAGCCTCGGATGAATCGGTTTCTTCACGTGAAGGGGATTTTAGTTCAATCATAACAAGAGGCAAGCCGTTAATGAAAAGCATCACATCTGGGCGTTTTTCACTGTTTTCTATGTATGTCCATTGATTAATAGCATAAAAGGAATTGTTATTTACATTATCAAAATCAATTAGATAGACGAGAGAGGAGCGTTCCTCACCATTCACAAAATATTTTACAGGCACACCGTTTTGAAGGTAATCCATAAACACGGCATTTTTCTGCTGAGTGCTGCCGCTTTCAAAGTTTTTAAGTTTATAAATAGCATCATTAATTGCATCAACTGGCATACCTCTATTGACAGTTAGCAGGCTATCAAGCAATACATCCTCATATAGTGGATTGCGGTAATCACGCACAACATCAGGACCTCCAATATAATGGTAGCCCAGTTGTTTGCTTAATAGTTCCAATACTGCATTTTCATAATTTGATTCTGTAAACGGCATTAAATTTCACCTCAAATACTTTTCTTTTAAGTGTTCAGCAAATGTGTATAATTCAGGGAACAAGGTCGCTTTTGATATGCCAAAACATGATAATTGATTAATTATATCTGTTTTGCAGCCTTTATCAATAATTATTTTGTTATGACAAAAGTTAAATTCTTCTCGATTTATTCCATTAGAAAAAGGATTATCCAAGCCAAATATAACAAATCCGCCACCTTGCCTAATAATTCGTGCATTATTTTTTCGAGGAAGAAAAAAGAATTTCTTTATCAAATCATCTGGAATTATAATGTTTTCAAATGCTGGCTTTTCCTTCTTTACTTCATGTAGCAACCTTTTTATTATGTTATCATTATTGAATTCTTTAATTTCAGCTTCTGTACACTTTTCGCTAATTTTACCTTGACGTATAGTTTTTATTAATTCTTTCATGTTGGATTTATCTTTATTGCTAAAACGTGGCAAGCACGACAGCAAAGAAATAGTGTCGCTATCAAAAGATTTTACACCATCTCTGCTATCTGGCATCATATAATAAACAACGCCGTCTTTGGATTCGTTAGTCTCACAAGCAAAATATAGAGCTACTAACGGATTGTTTGTTATATCAAAAAGCCTTGTTGGAATTCCATAATGCTGCATTTTTGATAAAATCTCTGCATGGGATTGTATTTCAACAAAATCGCTCGAACACTCTGTCAACACTTCATTATATATTTCGCGTTCCCTTGCTTCTAAGTTACCCCTTAATACAGCAGGGAGAAGTTTATAATCCACATCAGTTTGTCCGCGATAATAATAGTTTCCTGTCATTTTTTCGCTTAAACGAGGAAGTTTATCCAAAAATGTTTCAATGCTTGTTACTTTTTCCGACATATTATGTTCTCCATTCGTTTTATAAATGATTATTTAGAGCAGATGGCAC